>ERZ724504.153-NODE-153-length-39085-cov-8.805842_pt1 | contig 39085 bp, 13 predicted proteins | sample MGYA00376037_ERZ724504 | MGnify/ENA primary metagenome ERZ724504 (study PRJEB28724, sample SAMN07190888) | wastewater metagenome | isolation source: influent of sewage treatment plant in Hong Hong | place: USA: Christiansburg, Virginia | collected 2016-03-01 ... | reverse complement strand
CTCGCATTGTAGTACGGGTTTTCGATAGGAATGAGCAAGATCAGAGGAAATTTTCGCCTGCCGTGCTCGCCATGATCTGAATGGACTGTGTCCCGCAAAAACAGGGCTTGAGATCACCAGAGTCGACAAAGAAAAAAGCCCCGCTGTCGGTGAACAGCGAGGCTTAGAATTTCTTGGGGTGGCTGATGGGGCTCGAACCCACGACAACAGGAATCACAATCCTGAGTTTATAGTTTTTTGCATTGTTGAATTCTGTTGATTTATACCTTTCAAATCAATAGCTTATGCAATTTCTCGCTGTGCCACAAGCGACCTCGCGTTGATCGAAACAGGTTAATATTCGCCAAATCGTCTTACATCCTCCCTTACATCCGTGGATGTAAGCCACAAGAGGAAGGTTGGACTTCTGGGGCGTCGTAACGGTCTTACATCTACAGGATGTAAGACTTCTGGGGATCAATGTGGCAAAAGTCGTCTTCACCGCGGGCCGGGTTTCATCGTTCACCTGTCCAATCGACAAGGCCCAGGCCTTTCTTTGGGACGCTACTGTGTCGGGCTTGGGCCTACGGTCAACACCTGCCGGTAAGCCCGCCTACGTATTCCAAGGCGTGTACCAAGGCAAAGACGTTCGCTTGACCATCGGTAGCCCCAGTGCGTGGAGCATTGAGCAGGCCCGCGAAAAGGCACGCTCTCTGCAACGCCTAATTGATGACGGCAAAGACCCACGCGATCTCAAAAGGGACGCGCTGGCCGATCAAGCTGGAAGGCAAGCCGCTGCCAGTGCTGCCGCAGCGGCCGACAAACTGGCCGCGCTAACTGTGGGCGAAGTCTGGGCTATCTATATAGAAGAGCGTCGCCCGCACTGGGGAGATCTCCACTACCGTGACCATATCGACAAAGCAAAGGTGGGCGGATTGCCCTCAGGGCGCCGTGGCGGCGGCAAGCAACTGACCAAGCCTGGGCCGCTGGCCGCATTGATGCCGCTCGCCCTGCGCGATTTGGACCAACCCACGATCGAGTCATGGGCCGCGACCGAAGGCAAAACGCGCCCTTCATCGGCCCGCCTTGCTTGGCGGCTGCTCACCGTCTTTTTGACATGGTGCGGTGAACAGGCAGAGTACGCCACCCTGCTACCCGCTAAGAACCCCGCCAAGACCAAAAAAGCCCGCGAAGCTTTGGGCAAGCCTGGGACCAAATCAGACGTGCTACAGCGCGAACAACTGGCTGCGTGGTTCGCTGCCGTGCAACAGTTGCCCAACCCGATCATTGCGGCTTGCCTGCAAATGATGCTTCTGACCGGTGCAAGGCCAGGTGAAGTGCTGGCGCTGCGCTGGGACGACATCAACACCCAATGGAAAGGGATCTCGATTCGCGATAAGGTAGAAGGCACCCGCGAGATTCCGGCAACGCCATACATGCTGCACCTTCTGGCCACCCTGCCCCGCCGAAACGCTTGGGTTTTCTCCAGCCCAACCAGTGCGAGCGGGTGCCTGACTGAGCCTAACAACCCACACACCCGCGCTTGCAAAGCTGCTGGACTGGAAGGTCTAACCTTGCATGGCCTGCGCCGCTCTTTTTCAAGTCTGACCGAGTGGCTGGAAACACCTACCGGCATCGTCGCGCAGATCCAAGGCCACAAGCCCAGCGCCACCGCTGAAAAACACTACAAGAGACGACCGCTGGAACTGCTAAGGGTGCATCACGAAAAGATCGAAGGGTGGATTCTGGAACAGGCCGGTGTGTCGTTTGACGCTTCAGCTCCACACACCAAGTTGCGCGCAATCAGTGGTGGCTTAGAAAGTTAGTAAACATCTAGGCCTGCACCCCGAGCGCAGTACCACTACTCTCACAGGATGGCGGTGCCACGGCGAGCTACGCTTGAAAGGGTCTATCTTGGTGCGAAAAAATCAGAAGCTGGCGGCTAGTTCGTCGTTACCTGCAAGTCCTCTGACTGACGAGGAGATTTCCGCGTTCATAACTGAACTCTACGAAGCGCGAGAGTACCTGGAAGCCCTAGAAGCCACCAGATACAACCTCAACCCGTCTGAGCTCGTGCTCAGGCGGACGTCCTTGCCAGCGGCTCGCAAACGTGTGAAAGATCTGGAAACGCATTTGTCCAGTTTGCGTGGTGACCACTACACACCTGAATCCGCGCCCGCGGAAACAGCATCAAGCACCTCACCTGCCAAGACCGACGGCAGGATGAGAATCCAAGCTGAAGCATACGAACATTGGATTCGCCTCAAGGCGACCGGGGCCAACCCTTCTATTCATTCCATCTGCGACGCCATGGCCCGATGGTGTGCAGACAACGGCGTCACCACGCGCACCGGCGTGTCGCCAAAAGCTGGAACCATAAGAAATACCATCTTAGGCGGCAGTAGCGGATGGGAGCCCCCTACGCACAGTCGCGACCAAGCTCAGGCGCACGTTGCACAACTTGCACAACTTGCACAAGTTGCACAACCGGCCCCTGCCAATCCCGATTGAGTTGTGCAACTTTGCCGGCAAGCCTTATTTCATGCGCCTCCGGGGCGGTTTGAAGCTTAGTTTTACAACGACCGCCAAACACGGTTGTGCGATCCAGATTGGTTTTCCAGCAGCACATTTTCGTGGTGCATTCTGGGAAATCAATCATGTCAACAGGAACTATCACTCCCGTCCCTAGCGCACGACCGCTAAGCGAGGCTTTGCGCGATCTGCGTGGCTTCGTCCCACTCGATCAAGAAATCCGCACACACGTATCCACCAAGGTGATGTGCTTCCACCTTGATCGTAAGGAGCAGACTGCCAGAGGTTGGGCTTGCAATGAGGACGGCCCGCTCCGCCCGATCCGGGTAAACGGCCGCCTGGCTTGGCCGGTCGACGACATCCGCCGCATCTTGGGTGTCACGCCGAAAGTGGGGGGCTAAATCATGGCGACCGCCAAAAAACCACCCAAAACCCGCCAAACCACCCACTCGTCGACTACCTCGGTCCTGCCAAATACAGCTCCCCAAGCGGTACAACCGGCAGCAAGCGTGACGACCATGTCAGCGTCTCAGCGGCTGTCATTCACCAAGATCACCGGCACATCCCCCAGCCGTTTGACCAAGATCATCGGGTTACATCCCGACAACAGCTTGCGCAAGGAGTCGGTCGCGCAACTCTACGAGGGCACCTGCTGCCGAGTCGAGATTGACGGGCTGGATGCGTTGCGCATCCACCTTGACAGCCTCACGAGTGCACAGGCGCTTACCTGGGGAATCACCCATGCGCAAACTGCTGACCTTTGCACTGAGGCCAGCGAAGAAGCAAAGGCCCAAGGTGCCATCGCTCGCACTCGCGAAAACTTCCGGTTTCCCAATGCACCGGGTTTGCTGATGTTGGACCACGATGGTTTACCTGCCGGGTCCCTGACGCTGGACGAATTTCGCTCAACCTTGCTCGCGGCGGTACCGGCTTTGACTACTGCGCCTATGTTGGGCCGCCCGAGCGCGTCCAGCGGCTGCCAACGTCCGGATGGCACACAGTTGACCGCACTTGATCGGCACCGTCTGTATGTGCCTGTGCTGGATGCGTCGCTGATACCTCAGGCCGGCCAGGCTTTGAACGACCTGATGTGGGCTAGCGCGGGGAATGGCTGGGTCAACATCGGCGCTGCAGGCCAAGCGCTGATGCGCTGCCTTGTTGACACCAGCGTATGGCAACCCGAGCGCCTGGACTTTGCTGGCCCGCCTATCTTGGAGGATGGCGTCACACGTCCGCAAATCGCCGGAGTCATTTATGGCCAGCAGGATGGTCTTTTTGATCTCCTTCACCTGATCGATAGCGCGACACCCGCCGTTCGCACAGCGGCAGAAGCCAACCGCAGGGCAGCACGAAGCGCAGCCAAAGCCGAGTGCAGCAAAAAGGCAAAAGAATGGGCCGCCAACCGTGCTCCGGCGCTGGCTCAAGCGCGTGGCATCAAGCTTGCTCAGGCCGTTAGCATCCTAGAGCGCGCCACCCTGCACTGCGTGCTGATGGGCGACTTTGAATTGCTGTGCGCCGACGGCACGACCATCACCGTTGCCCAGCTACTGGACAACCCGCAGCGGTACCACAACTCACGCTATGCCGATCCGCTAGACCCTGATGATGATCGCCGGGTGGCCGTTGCGCGGCTGCTCAATGGAGGCCGGCCAGACATCTTTTCGCACCGTCACGGAGGTATGCGCTATGAGTTACGCCGCCAATCGGCCCGTGTGCAGATTGGCCGGGGGTTGCGCATTGAGGCTACCGATTCAGCTTTGCGCGTGCTTGGCGAGCGCAGTGAGTTGTTCGACTACGGCGACAAGGCTATCGCCTATGTGGCAGATGGAAAGGCGTCGCCCGTCACCTGCGACTGGCTGCTCGACCACATTGGTCGTGTCGTCGACTGCTACAGCGTCAAGGTCAATCGGAACTCCGAAGGCGAAACAACTTCTGTACAAGAGATCGCAGAAGATGCGCCGCCAGCCGTCGCAAGTGCCATCATGGCGAAACACGGTAGTCGCAACTTCCGCAGGTTGACCGGCATTTGCACAGCGCCCATCCTGCGCCTCGACGGCAGCGTTCTCGATGTACCAGGTCACGACGAAAAAACGGGTCTGCTGTATGTCACAACTGAAGTAAGTCCACTCGCTGTGCCGCAATCTCCGACTGTGGCTGACGCACTAGACGCCCTCGCCGTGCTTTGGAGCCCTTTCAGCTCGTTTCCGATTGTGGATTCAGTATCTCGGGGGGTGCTACTTGCGTCTCTGCTTTCTGCGGCGTTGCGCCCGGCGCTACCTACCTGCCCCGCCTATGGGTTTGATGCACCCTCAGCTGGCACCGGCAAGACCCTGATTGCCAAGTGTGTCGGCGCTCTTTGTACAGGCGGCGATGTGTCCGTCATGCCGCCTGCCAAGGATGAAGAAGAATGGCGCAAGCGTTTGTTTGCGGGGCTGCGCGGTGGTGACACCGTGCTGCTGCTAGACAACGTACGCGAGCCCTTGGGCAATGCGGCGATCGACTCTTTCATCACGTCGCCCACGTACAAAGACCGCATCCTGGGCGAATCCGCCACGCAAGAGCTGCCCAACAAGGCACTCTTTCTGATCACAGGCAACAACTTGGTGCTCACAGGGGACACCCATCGTCGCGTGCTGACTGTTCGCCTGGATGCACAACACGAGCGCCCGTTTACCCGCGAGTTTGCGTTCGACCCTCAGGCGTGGGTAATAAGAGATCGCCAACGCATGGTGGTGGCGGCATTGACTATCGTGCGGGCATTCATCACCGCAGGCCGCCTAAAGTCGGCACCCGGCCGCATTGCATCGTTTGAGTCGTGGGACGACTTGGTGCGACAGCCCTTATGCTGGCTCAAGCAGTTTTCCGATGCCTCCGGTCGCACAGATCTGCCGCAGTTTGCGGACCCAGCAGAGTCCATCACCCGCTCGGAGTCAGAGAACCCAGATCAGGCCAAGCTGAGCGCTATTCTGGAAGCTTGGCACGCGACCTTCGGCTCTACTCCAACCACTGTGGCGACTGCTATCGCAATGGACCCGGTGCGCAGTGCAGCGCTCGCCGATGCTATTGAAGAAATCGCGGGGCAGCGCGGGGGAATCAATTCGAGAATATTAGGTCGCTGGATTGAACGCCACGCCGAGCAACGTAATGGAGGCTTGCGTTTTGTGCGAGCAGGCAAAGTGCACGGTGTCGCTCTCTGGCAAGTCACTGAAACCGTAGAGCGCGCCGCCGCCACTGCCACAGGTGGTTTGGGTGGTTCAGGGGGGATTTCCACCGACGAAACCGCGTAACAGGCCGCTGTTTAGAGAACTGCTGCGCCTTGCGCAATCAAGGCCAGCAGCTCTTCATCGGACATTGATCCAATCCTCTCCAGCTCCACCGCCCCAATGGTGTCGATCTCAACCCGCACCCGCTCAGGCGCATAAAACCCACACGCTTTCCCAATCTCCCGCCAAGCCGCAATCATGGCCATCGGCTCGCGCTTTTCTTTCGCCAACGCCGCCGCTTCTTGCAGCCGCACGAGCCACTGCGCCCGGCTCATTCCCATGTCTTCTGCGGTCTGCGCCTCCAGCTCCCGGATGCGCTCCAAAACACTAGCATTCCCTAGCAATCTCGCTCCCGTCACACTGGCACACCCTGGGCTGTAAGACGCCTCCCGGGCCGCCAAACTGGCGTTGTGATGCAGGGCGCAGGCCTGCGCAAACCGGGCCTGTTTGGCTGTTAAAGCTAGGGCATTTGCCATACTGTTATTTTATACAGTTACGCTATTTTTGTCACCGCTTCCACTCTGTGGCAACACCGGTTTACCTAGCTTTGCAGCTCGAATTCGCGACATACACTTGGAAACATGGCAACCTCCAACCTCTCAAGTTTCATTTGGTCCGTGGCAGACTTATTGCGCGGCGATTACAAGCAGTCTGAATACGGCAAGGTCATCCTGCCATTCACCGTGCTGCGCCGCCTCGACTGCGTGCTGGAGTCCACCAAGGCCGCCGTGCTCGCCGAAAAGACCACCCGCGAAGCCGCAGGCCTCAATCCAGAGCCATTCCTGCTGCGCAAGGCCGGCCAGTTGTTCTACAACACCTCGCCACTGGACCTTAAAAAGCTCATGGGCGACCAGGACCACATTGGTGAGAACCTGCGCGCCTACCTTCAAGCCTTCTCGCCTGAGGTGCGCGACATTTTTGAGAGCTTCGAGTTCCACACGCAGATCGACAAGCTCGCCAAATCTGGCCTGCTCTATATGGTGGCCGAGAAGTTCACCACTATCGACCTACACCCTGACGTAGTCAGCAATGCCGAAATGGGCGCGGTGTTTGAAGAGCTGATCCGCAAGTTTGCTGAGTTGTCAAACGAGACTGCTGGTGAACACTTCACTCCGCGCGAGGTCATTCGCCTCATGGTGAACCTACTGTTCATTGAAGACGATGCGGCCCTCACCAAGCCCGGCGTGGTGCGCAGCCTGTACGACCCCACGGCGGGCACCGGCGGCATGCTAAGCGTTGCCGAGGAGCATTTAGCCAGCCTGAACCCGGACGCCCGATTAGTCATGTACGGCCAGGAACTCAACCCTGAGTCTTACGCAATCTGCAAGGCCGACATGCTGATCAAGGGCCAGGACATTGCCAACATCATCTTTGGCAACACCCTCTCAAACGATGGCCTGCATGGCAAGGTGTTTGACTACGCCCTGTCCAACCCACCCTTTGGCGTGGAGTGGAAAAAAATCGAGAAGGAAATCCGCCGAGAGGCTGAACAACAAGGCTACGACGGGCGCTTTGGCCCCGGTCTACCCCGGGTCAGCGACGGCTCCCTGTTGTTCTTGCTGCACCTTGTCTCCAAAATGCGCCCGGCGGTCGATGGCGGCAGCCGCTTTGGCATTGTGTTGAACGGCTCACCGCTGTTTACCGGCGGCGCTGGCAGTGGCGAGAGCGAGATTCGCCGCTACATGCTGGAAAACGATCTGGTCGAAGCCATCATCGCCCTGCCTACCGACATGTTTTACAACACCGGCATCAGCACCTATGTCTGGATCGTCAGCAACCGCAAGCCCAAGGCGCGCAAAGGCAAGTTGCAACTGATCGACGCCAGCGGCTTCTGGCAGAAGATGCGCAAGAGCCTGGGTAGCAAGCGCAAAGAACTGAGCGCCGAGCATATTGACGACATCACCCGCCTATTTGGAAACTTTGCGGAAAGCACAAGGGATGGCGTACCCATCAGCCGCATTTTCGACAACGAAGATTTTGGTTACCACACCATCACCGTAGAGCGCCCCCTGCGCGACGAAAACGGCAGTGTAGTGCTAGGAGTCAAGGGCAAGCAAAAAGGCAAGCCACAGCCTGATAGCGCCCTGCGCGACACCGAGAACGTGCCCTACACCGATGACATCACGGATTACTTCAAACGCGAAGTGCTGCCCCATGCGCCCGATGCGTGGATCGACGCCGACAAAACCAAGGTGGGCTACGAGATCCCGTTTAACCGCCACTTCTACGTCTTCAAGCCCCCGCGCCCGTTGGCTGAGATTGATGCCGAACTGAAAGGCGTGACCGACCGCATCCTGACATTGATCAACGGGCTGACGGCATGAGCTTTCCGCGTTACCCGGTGTACAAAGACAGTGGTGTGGAGTGGCTGGGGGAATTGCCGGGACATTGGGATTTGAGACGCATTGGCTATTTCTTCACAGAACGGCGCGAAAAGGTCAGTGACAAGGACTTCCCTGCACTGTCTGTCACAAAGAATGGAATCGTCCCACAGCTCGATACTGCAGCCAAATCAGACGATGGCGACAATCGCAAGCGAGTTTGCAAAGGCGACTTTGTCATCAACAGCCGCTCTGACCGCAAGGGTTCGGCTGGGGCGTCAGACCTTGATGGGTCAGTGTCATTGATTTGCACAGTGATGCAGCCACAAGAAAAGGTGCATACACCTTTCGTACATCACCTACTTCGCAGCCAGCCTTTCCAAGAAGAGTTTTATCGAAATGGCAAAGGCATAGTCGCCGACCTATGGAGTACCAACTATTCAGAGATGCGCAACATCATGCTGGGGATGCCGCCCATCCTGGAACAAACCCAAATAGCCGTCTTCCTCGACCGCGAAACCGCGAAGATTGATGCGCTGGTGGCAGAGCAGAGGCGGCTGATGGCGTTGCTGAAAGAAAAGCGCCAGGCCGTCATCTCCCACGCCGTCACCTGGGGCCTGAATCCCGATGCCCCCATGAAGCCGTCTGGTATTGAATGGCTGGGGGATGTGCCGGAGCATTGGGAGGTGAAGCGATTTCAACGATGCGTCTACGTGGCTGAAGGACAGGTAGATCCCGAGAATCCCACATATTCCGAAATGCCTTTGATCGCACCTAATCACGTCGAATCAGGTACCGGCAGGCTATTAGAACTTGAATCCGCCAGTGAACAAGGTGCCGTGAGCGGGAAGTACCTCTGCAAAGCTGGTGACGTGGTTTACAGCAAAATAAGACCCGCTTTGCGTAAAGTCTGCATCGCACCTGAGGATTGCTTGTGCAGCGCTGATATGTATCCGTTGCGCGCTCACTCTGGCCTAGTCAACGCTTTTTTGTTGTGGTCCATTCTTTCTGAACAGTTTTCTGCATTGGCCGTACTGGAGTCTCAGCGAGTTGCAATGCCGAAGATAAATCGTGAGTCCTTGAAAGAGGTCATGCTTGCAGTGCCTCCAATTGCTGAACAGGAAGCGGTTACCGAATACATTGAGAATGAAGCCGCCAAATTCGACACCCTCACTACCGAAGCCCAACGCGCCATCGACCTGCTGCAAGAGCGCCGCACCGCGCTGATCTCCGCCGCAGTAACCGGGGAGATTGACTTGCGGGGCGCTGTGTAGTTGCTATGTTTTTTATAGTTGCTTGTGCAGATTCTACATGGGCTAAATTTTGCATTTATTCTATTGCACCGGATAAGTGACATGACCAAGAAGACCACAGTGCGCATCATCGACGGCCCCCGTTGAAAAGGGGTCCAGCACCGGTCAAATTATTAAGGGATGAGAAATGGCTACACAAGAATTACTGCCACTTCGCCGTAAGACATCGGAATGCGATGTACCAGCAAACCGCTTTGAGGGAGACTTGTTTCAGCGGAGCAAACTCGCCGAGCAATTGACGAGTTTTTTGCACCGGCTTCCCGATGGCGCTGTGATTGCTATTGACTCTCAATGGGGTGAGGGCAAAACTTGGTTTGGCCGCCGTTGGAACGCGTCGTTGGAGGACGCAGGATTTCAGACTGCATACATTGACTGCTTTCAGCGCGACCATTTGGACGATCCGTTCACGATGATTGCGGGCGAATTAATCGCACTCGCGACCGCCTCAAAGCCAGAAATTCAAACCAAGCTGCTGACCGCAGGCAAGAAGTTGGGTGCGGCACTCTTACCTGCCGCCACAAAATTCACCATTAACACTATTGGACACTGGGCCATCGGGAATGCGGCACTTTCAGACTCGCTGACTAAGGGACTGGAATCTTTAGAAGCGTCGGCGGGTGACGCGCTAGAAAAGCTGGTGGCAAAGCGCCTAGCTGAGTATCAAGAAGGCAACGCTAGCGTGGATGGCTTTAAGGCTGCATTGACGGAGATGGCGGTAGAGGGCGAAAAACCTGTTGTTATTTTTCTAGACGAATTGGATCGCTGCCGCCCTGACTTCGCTGTACGAACCATAGAGCGGGTAAAGCACTTCTTCGACGTCCCTGGCGTGATATTTGTTTTGCTGATCAACCGACGACAACTGGAGGCTGCAGTTGAGGGTCTCTATGGTCCTAAGGTGGATGCTAATGCATACCTAGCCAAGTTCATTCCAATTTCGCTCACGTTGCCGAAAATGACCTCTGTTGAAAGTCATGGCGATGACGACAATCGAAGGCACTGCAAGTCCGAATTGAAGCGCCTGGGATTTTCCGAAACGAATCCAAACGATGGGTTTGCCAGCATGCTGGGGATTCTCGCCACTCTTTTCAACTTCTCACTCAGGGATGTTGAGCGATCCGTGATGCTGTATTCATTCGCGCAGCCATTGAATAGCCTATCGCCCGCATCGGCGTGGCCAATAGCTATTAAATTGCACAAGCCAAATCTCTACCGCAGCCTATGTAACCACAATCCAGTTGCTCATATTGAAGCTGCAAAATTGGCGACACAATTGCGAACCGCCGCTCCTGATGCAGACTGGCTTCTGAGCTTCTTTGAGGCGATGCATCAGTCCGCCGCTTCAGGGTTCAAGTCTGCGTTGCCTGAAGATGCACGGGCGACTTTAATGTCAATGGGCAGCTGGTCTAGTGCAAAGAGCTTTATGACGGTAATCTTTCGCCGCATGGACTTGACCGTTGAATAGTCGAGGACATTGATGAGCCTGCACAAAGAAATCAGCTTCGAGCTGGAAATTTGCCAACACCTAGCGTCCAACGGCTGGTTGTACGCCGATGGCGATGCCGCTGGCTACGACCGCGCCCGTGCCCTCTTCCCCGCCGATGCGCTGGCCTGGGTGCAGGCCACGCAGCCCAAGGCTTGGGAAACGATTGCCAAGAACCACGGTGCTAAAGCCGATGAAACCCTACTGGCCCGCCTGCGCGGCCAGCTGGACCAACGTGGCACGTTGGATGTGCTGCGCCACGGCATCGAGTTGCTGGGGCTTAAAACGCCCTTGAAGCTGGCCGAGTTCAAACCGGCGCTGGCTATCAATCCCGACATCTTGGCGCGCTACGCGGCCAACCGCCTGCGCGTGGTGCGCCAGGTGCGCTATTCGCTGCACTGCGAGAACAGTATCGACCTGGTGCTGTTCCTCAACGGCCTGCCAGTGGCCACCGTGGAGCTCAAAACCGACTTCACCCAAGGCATTGGCGATGCCATAGACCAATACCGGTTTGACCGCCAGCCGCGCCCCAAGGGTCAGTCGCCCGAGCCGCTGCTCTCGTTCCCCCATGGGGCACTGGTGCATTTCGCGGTGAGCAACCAAGAGGTGGCCATGGTCACCAAGCTGGCAGGTCCGGCCACCGAGTTTTTGCCGTTCAACTTAGGAAACGAAGGCGCTGCGGGCAACCCGGTGAATGCTGCCGGGGGCCACCGCACTGCTTACCTGTGGGAGCAAGTCTGGGCGCGCGAGAGCTGGCTGGAGATTCTGGGGCGCTATCTGATTACGGTGCGCGACGAAAAAAAGCAGATCACGAGCGTTATCTTTCCGCGTTACCACCAGCTCGATGTAACGCGCAAGCTGCAAGCGGCAGTGCTGGTGGATGGCCCCGGCAGCAAATACCTGATCCAACACAGCGCAGGCTCAGGCAAAACCAACTCCATCGCCTGGACCGCGCACTTCCTGGCCGAGCTGCACGATGCGCAGGCCAAGAAGGTTTTTGATGCGGTGCTGGTGGTGTCAGACCGCAATGTGATCGACAGCCAATTGCAAGACGCGCTGTTTGACTTTCAGCGCACTGCCGGCGTGGTGGCCACGATCAAGAACACGGAGGGCAGCAAGAGCGCTGCGCTGGCGGAAGCGTTGTCTGGCAACAAAAAGATTGTGGTCTGCACGATTCAGACCTTCCCTTTCGCGCTGGAGGCCGTGCGCAAGCTGGCCGCAACCCAAGGCAAGCGCTTTGCAGTGATTGCCGACGAGGCGCACAGCTCGCAGACCGGCGAAGCGGCGTCCAAGCTCAAGGCGGTGTTGAGCGCTCAGGAACTCAGCGACTTGAATGACGGCGGCGAGATCAGCAGCGAAGACATTTTGGCCGCGCAGATGGCCAACCGGGCCGACGACGGGGGCATCACCTTTGTGGCCTTTACCGCGACGCCCAAGAATAAAACCATGGAGCTGTTTGGCACTTTGCCAGACCCAACTCAGCCCGCAGGGCCAGACAACCTGCCGCGCCCGTTTCATGTGTATTCCATGCGCCAGGCGATTGAAGAAAAATTCATTCTGGACGTGCTGCAAAACTACACGCCCTACAGCCTGGCATTCAAGCTGGCGCACCACGGCGAAGGGGGCAGTCAGGAGCTAAGCGAGAAGGAAGTCGAGCGCAACGCAGCCATGAAACGCATCATGGGATGGGTCAAGCTGCACCCCTACAACATCGCCCAGAAGGTCGAGATTGTGGTGGAGCACTTTCGCACTTTTCTGTCTCCACTGCTGGCAGGCAAAGCCAAGGCCATGGTGGTGGTGGGCAGCCGCCTGGAGGCAGTGCGCTGGCAGCTCGCAATAGAGAAGTACATCAAGGACCGGGGCTATGCCATGGGCTCGCTGGTGGCTTTCTCGGGTGAAGTGAACGACCTCGATTCCGGCCCCGAGCCATTCACCGAAAACAGCGCAGCACTGAACCCCAAGCTCAAGGGCCGCGACATTCGAGAAGCCTTCAAGGGCGCCGAATATCAAATCCTGCTGGTCGCCAACAAGTTCCAGACCGGATTCGACCAACCCCTGCTGTGCGGCATGTACGTGGACAAACGCTTGGCAGGCATTCAGGCAGTGCAAACCCTGAGCCGCCTCAACCGCGCCCACCCTGGCAAAGACACCACCTATGTGCTGGATTTCGTGAACAGCTCTGAGGAAGTGCTGGAAGCGTTCAAGACCTACTACGCCACCGCAGAGCTATCCAGCACCACCGATCCCAACCTGGTGTTCAACCTGCGTTCCAAGCTGGATGCGGCGGGCTACTACGACGATTTTGAAGTGGACCGCGTAGTGGCGGTGGAGCTCAACCCCAACGCCAAGCAAAGCGAACTGGTCGCTGCACTGGAACCGGTGCAAGACCGCATCATGCGGCGCTACAAGGCCGCGCAAGCGGCGTTGCACATCGCAACAGCCAAGGGAGATGCGAAGGCGAAGCAGGATGCGCAAGATGCGCTCGCTGCATTGGTTTTGTTCAAGGGCGATATGGGCGCCTACCTGCGGCTCTACACCTTCTTGTCGCAAGTTTTTGACTACGGCAACACCGCCATCGAGAAGCGCGCCATTTTCTACAAGCGCCTGCTGCCCCTGCTGGAGTTTGGCCGTGAGCGTGAGGGCATTGACCTGTCCAAGCTGGTGTTGATTCGCCACCACTTGACCGACAAGGGCCTGCGCAGCCTGCCGTTGGGAACGGGTGACGTTCCTAAGCTGGCCCCCATCACCGAGGCTGGCAGTGGCATGGTGCAAGAGCAGGAAAAGGTCTACATGGCGGAGCTGATCGCCAAGCTCAACGATCTGTTTGGCAGTGACACCACCGAGCAAGACCAGCTGAGCTATGTGAACGGCACCATCTTTGGCAAAGTGGCCGAGTCATCAAAACTGCAGCAGCAGGCCACCAACAACACCAAAGAGCAGTTTGCCAGTTCGCCCGACCTGACCAAAGAGCTGCACAACGCCATCATGGATTCGTATGACGCCCACACCAGCATGAGTACGCAGGCGCTGAATTCACCGATTGTGCTGCGCGGCCTGATGGATATCTTGTTGAATCACTCGCAGCTGTATGAGACTTTGCGGGAGCGTGCTGCTACCGAGCTGCGTAATAGAGCGCCTTGAAACACCTTACGCGAAGGCAGTCCTAGATGTCGTGGGTGATTTTTTTGATTGCGCTGCTACCTGCGGTCGTCGTCGTCGTCGTTGCAGAAAAAACCCGCAGCAAAGGTGCTGTCGTCGTTGCAGCGCTAATTGCTGCAGCAGTTGGTTTTTTTACCGGCAGCCCCGCCTACATCTTTGTAGATCTTTTGTTTGTTGGGATTGCAACCTGCATCGCGTGGAGCATCACGAAGACACCCATCTACCGCTCACCGGAAGAAATCGCTGCTGCCCGGGAAAAGGCACGCCTCGAACGTATTCAAGAGCAGGAGGCTGAAGAGCGATTCGCGAAGGCAATTGCAAAATTCTTCCAAGGAGCCGTAGTTGTCATTGCCATCGGCGGCTTTTTTTTATGGCGATCTTTTCAGCCATCCACATCTCAGCAAGATGCTCACAACACCGCCGGGGTGCGACCACCAGCGCAACAGGCACTTAACCAGCCAACCCGTACGGCAGTAACAGCCAAAAAAGCCAAGCAGGCGAAAAGTTCTCGGCCATCTAAGCCTAGCCAGCGGAACGCAAAAAAACCACCTGCTGCGGAAAAGAGCTCTGTTGAAAAATGCTTGTTGATTCCCAACGAGCAGATGATGGTGCGTTGCCTGGAGCGTGCGCAATAAACGATCACCGCGCGAAGTCAGCGCGTTTTACTAAACACTGGTTTTGGAACCAAGTTGCAGCATCGGTTCAGACAACGTCTTCTGCCGCTCATTCATCACCCCCAGCGCAGCACGCAGCGCCTCGTACTGTTCGCGTTTGCCATGCCCTCGACTTGCCAGCCAGCTCGACCCCACGCCGGCAATTAAGCCTAGCCACCAGGTCTGGGTGGCCACCATGGCCGCCTTGCCCACCACCCCCGAAACACCTGCTTTGGCCGAACGGGTTCCAAAAGCAGCACCCTTTTCACGCAAGGTCGTGTTCTTGTTCATGAATACCGACAGCGCAATGACGGCCAACCCGAGCGACGAAGGGACCAGGTTGCTTGCATCAAATGCCGACCCCGCATGCGCTGCCGCATCTACCTTAGCCTGCAAAACCGCTTCACTGATGCCGCTGTTGTGCACATTTTGCGCGAGGCCCATGGCTACGAGTTGGGCATGCACCTCTGTGGTGGTGCTCACGTCAATGTCTGGATAGCGCTCAAGGGCTTCCCTGACGTAACTTGCAGATTCTGTGGCTTTCGCCTGCAGCACTTCACTGATGCCACCCGAGGCGTCTGTAACCTGTATATCCCACCCCGCCTGGGTGGCAGAGTGAGCCAATTCAGCATGAAATCCGTCAGGCAAACCACCGCTGTTGAGATGGTCCACTAGTTCGAGTTCAAAAAGCTTGCCCTTCACACCTGATGCCAGACCGACGAGCTCGTCGCTTGCCATGCGGCCCACTGCGTCCGAAAACGATTCACTTTGGGCGAGCCGAGGATAAGCAAGCGAAAAGGCTTTTTCCACATCGGCCGGCACGCTTGCCGGATTGCGTAGAGCCTGGCCGAGCGTGACGCCGCCCACAACGAGCAAATCAAGCAGTTCATCTTTGCGCCTGCGCACCTGCGCCGCCTTAATCAAGCGCAACTTCGTTTCTGAGCGTTCTGATTGGGCTTGTCCTAGCGACCGCAGCTCCCTGCGCATGGCTTCAATACGAGACGCTGGCAGGGCGGCAGCATCCACCGCGTTGGACGTCACGTCAAAAGCGCCGCGCACAACTCCGCCTACCGCACCGCCCAGCGCAGGCGCTGACTTCGTGGTAACCCGGCCGGTGACTACAGCTGCTTTGCCAACACCATTGAGCGCATCGGCCGTCACGCCAGCAGCGTGAGACAGTAGCTTTGCAGTCATCCAGCCAAGGTTGCCAGCAGCCTTACGCAAAGTACCAGCCTGACCGGGACCACCGGTGATGGCGTCGCGGACTGTATCCGCAGCGCGGGTTGCATTGCTATGCAGTGCCTGACTGGCCTGTTTGCCGGTAGAAGAGAGCCCCCGGCCGGCCTGGCCGATTCCTTCGCCAACGACCCGTGTAACTGCTTGCGCAGAATCAGCGATTCGGACGTCATTGCGCGCTGCGAAATGGGTAACCTGATGAAGGCCGTTCGCCGCAGCCTCAGCACCGCGTTGGACAGCGGTGGCGGCATTGCGGCCGTATCTGTTCGACTTTTCGGACAAAACTATCTCCCAGTGAATTACCGTTACCGATGATTACATTTTGCACTGGACTAATTCGGCTAAACAAATTTTCTAAAAAATTTTTGGTGCTGCAGGGAAAAACATCTCCACACGTCTGAGCAGATTCAGTAGGTAGGGTGTTGTAAACAAGGGGTGCACTTGGGACTGGTTTTCCTATGCAGCTTAGGAGTACCAGACCATTGCCAATGCCTACTCAATCAATTCTTTTTTTTATACCTCATCGAATTTCAAGTACGAGCCACAGGCATGTCGGCCCAGCACGTGGTGTAGCCCGGCGTCCGGCGCTCCTGCTTCATAGACCACACTCGCCGCTCGCCAGCCAGGCCAGCACTGGCAAGCACCACCATGCCTCTGCCGTAGCGCAGATTCAGCTCATCCATCGCGGTCATGAGTCGGCCCTTGTCTGCAGCGTTGTCGTTTTGCAAATCGAGCTCGCCCTGTTGCACTGAGCCGGGTTGCAGATCCAACAACATGACGCCTGCTTTGGCGTAGTTGAAGCCGGGGCGATATATAGCTCTAAGCCCCATCAGTGCAGCATTCACGATGACGCCTGTGTCTGCGCTGGGGCGCCGCAGCGGTACAGTTATGGAGCGGCTGTATTGGGCCTCTTTCCTAAAAGGGCTGGTGCGGATGAACACCAGAACTTGCCCAACCACGCTGCCTTGTTTTCGCACTTTCTGCGCCGCACGGCTGGCGAACTCCGTGACCGCCTCGTTCAAGTCACACAGCTCCGTGACAACGTGCCCAAACGAGCGGGTGCTGGCAATCTCTTTCTTGGGCACGGGCTCGTCATCCAGGCCAATGCAGGGCATGCCCTGCAACTCGTGCACGGTGCGCTCCAGCACGACCGACCATCTGCTTCGCACCAACGCAAGGTCGAGCCGGACTAAGTCGAGCACGGTGTGGATGCCACTGTGCTTGAGCTGCTCGGTGATGCGCCTGCCGACACCCCACACCTCATTGACGCCAGTGGCATCAAGGACCGCTTCCAGCTCGGCCTTCGAGAGCGTTGACAGATCACACACCTGCGCGTGATAAGCGGGATAGCTGCCGGGTTTTCGTTCTGCTGTTTTAGCAATGTGATTGGCGAGTTTGGCGAGTGTTTTGGTTTGGCCGATGCCAATGCCGCACGGTATGCCGACCCATTGCAAGATGCGGTCACGGATCTTGTGGCTGCGCTCCACCAGGTTGCCGCGCACCCCAGTCATGTCGATGAAGGATTCGTCGATGGAGTAGACCTCCTGATGTGGTCCAAGCCCCGCCGCTAGGCTCATCATGCGATCGCTCAGATCGCCGTACAGTGCGAAATTGGCTGAAAGAGCCACAAGCCCTGCAGACCCGGTGAAGTGCTTGATCTTGAACCAAGGCGCACCCATCGCAATGCCCAGGGTTTTCGCCTCGTTGCTGCGAGCGATGGCGCAGCCGTCGTTGTTGGACAGCACCACCACCGGCAGCCCCACCAGACTTGGCCTAAAAACCCGCTCACAACTCACATAGAAGTTGTTGCCATCGACCAGTGCGTACATGCGCGGCGCTCAAACGGGAAACTGCTTGATGGTGCTGGTGACCACCCCCCAGATCTCAATGGTCTGACCGTCCTTGGGGACAATGTCGGGATACGTGGGATTGGCTGCTTTGAGCTTGATGGATCCAGCGCGCAGATGCAGCTGTTTGACGGTGAAGTCACCGTCCACCACAGCGACGACGATGTGGTTGTGTCGCGGCTTGACGGCACGATCCACCACCAAAATATCGTTGTTGAAGATACCCGCTTCCACCATCGAGTGGCCACTGGCCCGCAAGAAGTACGTGGCTTGCGCGTGGGTCACCAGGACCTGCATCAAGTCAATGCGTTTGGCGCCAAGATCTTCAGCAGGGGACGGGAAACCAGCGCAGACCCTGTTCAGTAGCAGCCAACCCCACAGTGGAGCTTCAGACACAAAAACTGGCTGGACTGAAACGACAATACTGTACATATATCCAGTATATCGGGAGCCATGACCGCTCGCGGTTCAGTCTTGCGAATTGTTGTTGGATAACCTTATCGCGTTGGAGGTCGCTTGAAGCGACCGAGCTGCTGCCAGCTCGATTGCGTTGTTGTCAGAGCTTGGATGGATAGGTGCGGGAAGAGCTCGGGACCGCTAGATTGCGACGTTCTGAGCACCCAACCACCAGCGCGGTCATGCCGTGCACACCGCCTGCAAAGGGGCGCTTCGCGCTTAACGGCGGCGCACACAACATCACCGCTTCCCGCCTGATCAACGGCCGGGGTTTTTATTCAGTAGCCAAGGCGTACCGCCATGTCAAGGCTGCACGAAGCTGTCGCGCGCACCAATGACACAGCGCGGTCATCCCGGCCACGCAACTCGTGGTGCTGCGCTTCGCGCTGTGGGTTGCGTAGCCAGCATCACCGCTTTCACACAGTTCAACGCGCGGGGTTTTCAGTCAGCGGCAAAGTCGACAAGTCGCCATTGCCGCATCCCACCAAGCTGTCGCGTCCACATGGCATACAGCGCGATCATGCTCGGCCGCCAGTCGCTTCGCTTGGTGCCGTCCAAGCATCATCACTACGCGCTTGATCCACCGGCGGGGTTGTTAACCAGTTGCAACGGCGGCATACCGCCATTGCAAGGCATCCAGAGGGTTAGCCAGCGCCGCCGAAAGGCGTCGAGTCACGGTGCTGCACCCCCCGCTGCGGCCACACGCTTCGCTTTTACATAACGCCGCATTGCCCTCAATGCCCAGCAGTCGCTGCGCTAAAGCTCCGCTTGGTGCCGGTCACCGCTGCGCGCCCTCCGGGTGAAGGCAACGGGACGTTATGCAAAGTGGCCTCCGCTCCGTTCGGTCTGTGTGCAACGGTCGGGGCATCTAAGCAGGCGCTTCGCGCACCACGCTTTTCAGTGGCCTGCGGCCACGCAATGGGTGTGTGCCCCGCCCACCCCTGGGCCTCGTCACGCTGCGCGTGCCTTGGCCCTGCGCTGGCCTGCCCGTCCGCCCCCAAGGGGCTCCCTCAGCCCAGCGCAAGACCTTTCGCCAGGCGCTGGCGCGCCGCCCAGCTGCAGCATCGACGACATCCTCGACGGTGCCACACACCGAAAATCGTCTTACACCTGCCCTTACATCGAGTAGAAATACAAAAACCCCGCTATCGATTAGATAGCAGGGTTTTTAATGTGTGCTTGGGGTGGCTGATGGGGCTCGAACCCACGACAACAGGAATCACAATCCTGAGTTTATAGTTTTTTGCATTGTTGAATTCTGTTGATTTATACCTTTCAAATCAATAGCTTATGCAATTTCTCGCTGTGCCACAAGCGACCTCGCGTTGATCGAAACAGGTTAATATTCGCCAAATCGTCTTACATCCTCCCTTACATCCGTGGATGTAAGCCACAAGAGGAAGGTTGGACTTCTGGGGCGTCGTAACGGTCTTACATCTACAGGATGTAAGACTTCTGGGGATCAATGTGGCAAAAGTCGTCTTCACCGCGGGCCGGGTTTCATCGTTCACCTGTCCAATCGACAAGGCCCAGGCCTTTCTTTGGGACGCTACTGTGTCGGGCTTGGGCCTACGGTCAACACCTGCCGGTAAGCCCGCCTACGTATTCCAAGGCGTGTACCAAGGCAAAGACGTTCGCTTGACCATCGGTAGCCCCAGTGCGTGGAGCATTGAGCAGGCCCGCGAAAAGGCACGCTCTCTGCAACGCCTAATTGATGACGGCAAAGACCCACGCGATCTCAAAAGGGACGCGCTGGCCGATCAAGCTGGAAGGCAAGCCGCTGCCAGTGCTGCCGCAGCGGCCGACAAACTGGCCGCGCTAACTGTGGGCGAAGTCTGGGCTATCTATATAGAAGAGCGTCGCCCGCACTGGGGAGATCTCCACTACCGTGACCATATCGACAAAGCAAAGGTGGGCGGATTGCCCTCAGGGCGCCGTGGCGGCGGCAAGCAACTGACCAAGCCTGGGCCGCTGGCCGCATTGATGCCGCTCGCCCTGCGCGATTTGGACCAACCCACGATCGAGTCATGGGCCGCGACCGAAGGCAAAACGCGCCCTTCATCGGCCCGCCTTGCTTGGCGGCTGCTCACCGTCTTTTTGACATGGTGCGGTGAACAGGCAGAGTACGCCACCCTGCTACCCGCTAAGAACCCCGCCAAGACCAAAAAAGCCCGCGAAGCTTTGGGCAAGCCTGGGACCAAATCAGACGTGCTACAGCGCGAACAACTGGCTGCGTGGTTCGCTGCCGTGCAACAGTTGCCCAACCCGATCATTGCGGCTTGCCTGCAAATGATGCTTCTGACCGGTGCAAGGCCAGGTGAAGTGCTGGCGCTGCGCTGGGACGACATCAACACCCAATGGAAAGGGATCTCGATTCGCGATAAGGTAGAAGGCACCCGCGAGATTCCGGCAACGCCATACATGCTGCACCTTCTGGCCACCCTGCCCCGCCGAAACGCTTGGGTTTTCTCCAGCCCAACCAGTGCGAGCGGGTGCCTGACTGAGCCTAACAACCCACACACCCGCGCTTGCAAAGCTGCTGGACTGGAAGGTCTAACCTTGCATGGCCTGCGCCGCTCTTTTTCAAGTCTGACCGAGTGGCTGGAAACACCTACCGGCATCGTCGCGCAGATCCAAGGCCACAAGCCCAGCGCCACCGCTGAAAAACACTACAAGAGACGACCGCTGGAACTGCTAAGGGTGCATCACGAAAAGATCGAAGGGTGGATTCTGGAACAGGCCGGTGTGTCGTTTGACGCTTCAGCTCCACACACCAAGTTGCGCGCAATCAGTGGTGGCTTAGAAAGTTAGTAAACATCTAGGCCTGCACCCCGAGCGCAGTACCACTACTCTCACAGGATGGCGGTGCCACGGCGAGCTACGCTTGAAAGGGTCTATCTTGGTGCGAAAAAATCAGAAGCTGGCGGCTAGTTCGTCGTTACCTGCAAGTCCTCTGACTGACGAGGAGATTTCCGCGTTCATAACTGAACTCTACGAAGCGCGAGAGTACCTGGAAGCCCTAGAAGCCACCAGATACAACCTCAACCCGTCTGAGCTCGTGCTCAGGCGGACGTCCTTGCCAGCGGCTCGCAAACGTGTGAAAGATCTGGAAACGCATTTGTCCAGTTTGCGTGGTGACCACTACACACCTGAATCCGCGCCCGCGGAAACAGCATCAAGCACCTCACCTGCCAAGACCGACGGCAGGATGAGAATCCAAGCTGAAGCATACGAACATTGGATTCGCCTCAAGGCGACCGGGGCCAACCCTTCTATTCATTCCATCTGCGACGCCATGGCCCGATGGTGTGCAGACAACGGCGTCACCACGCGCACCGGCGTGTCGCCAAAAGCTGGAACCATAAGAAATACCATCTTAGGCGGCAGTAGCGGATGGGAGCCCCCTACGCACAGTCGCGACCAAGCTCAGGCGCACGTTGCACAACTTGCACAACTTGCACAAGTTGCACAACCGGCCCCTGCCAATCCCGATTGAGTTGTGCAACTTTGCCGGCAAGCCTTATTTCATGCGCCTCCGGGGCGGTTTGAAGCTTAGTTTTACAACGACCGCCAAACACGGTTGTGCGATCCAGATTGGTTTTCCAGCAGCACATTTTCGTGGTGCATTCTGGGAAATCAATCATGTCAACAGGAACTATCACTCCCGTCCCTAGCGCACGACCGCTAAGCGAGGCTTTGCGCGATCTGCGTGGCTTCGTCCCACTCGATCAAGAAATCCGCACACACGTATCCACCAAGGTGATGTGCTTCCACCTTGATCGTAAGGAGCAGACTGCCAGAGGTTGGGCTTGCAATGAGGACGGCCCGCTCCGCCCGATCCGGGTAAACGGCCGCCTGGCTTGGCCGGTCGACGACATCCGCCGCATCTTGGGTGTCACGCCGAAAGTGGGGGGCTAAATCATGGCGACCGCCAAAAAACCACCCAAAACCCGCCAAACCACCCACTCGTCGACTACCTCGGTCCTGCCAAATACAGCTCCCCAAGCGGTACAACCGGCAGCAAGCGTGACGACCATGTCAGCGTCTCAGCGGCTGTCATTCACCAAGATCACCGGCACATCCCCCAGCCGTTTGACCAAGATCATCGGGTTACATCCCGACAACAGCTTGCGCAAGGAGTCGGTCGCGCAACTCTACGAGGGCACCTGCTGCCGAGTCGAGATTGACGGGCTGGATGCGTTGCGCATCCACCTTGACAGCCTCACGAGTGCACAGGCGCTTACCTGGGGAATCACCCATGCGCAAACTGCTGACCTTTGCACTGAGGCCAGCGAAGAAGCAAAGGCCCAAGGTGCCATCGCTCGCACTCGCGAAAACTTCCGGTTTCCCAATGCACCGGGTTTGCTGATGTTGGACCACGATGGTTTACCTGCCGGGTCCCTGACGCTGGACGAATTTCGCTCAACCTTGCTCGCGGCGGTACCGGCTTTGACTACTGCGCCTATGTTGGGCCGCCCGAGCGCGTCCAGCGGCTGCCAACGTCCGGATGGCACACAGTTGACCGCACTTGATCGGCACCGTCTGTATGTGCCTGTGCTGGATGCGTCGCTGATACCTCAGGCCGGCCAGGCTTTGAACGACCTGATGTGGGCTAGCGCGGGGAATGGCTGGGTCAACATCGGCGCTGCAGGCCAAGCGCTGATGCGCTGCCTTGTTGACACCAGCGTATGGCAACCCGAGCGCCTGGACTTTGCTGGCCCGCCTATCTTGGAGGATGGCGTCACACGTCCGCAAATCGCCGGAGTCATTTATGGCCAGCAGGATGGTCTTTTTGATCTCCTTCACCTGATCGATAGCGCGACACCCGCCGTTCGCACAGCGGCAGAAGCCAACCGCAGGGCAGCACGAAGCGCAGCCAAAGCCGAGTGCAGCAAAAAGGCAAAAGAATGGGCCGCCAACCGTGCTCCGGCGCTGGCTCAAGCGCGTGGCATCAAGCTTGCTCAGGCCGTTAGCATCCTAGAGCGCGCCACCCTGCACTGCGTGCTGATGGGCGACTTTGAATTGCTGTGCGCCGACGGCACGACCATCACCGTTGCCCAGCTACTGGACAACCCGCAGCGGTACCACAACTCACGCTATGCCGATCCGCTAGACCCTGATGATGATCGCCGGGTGGCCGTTGCGCGGCTGCTCAATGGAGGCCGGCCAGACATCTTTTCGCACCGTCACGGAGGTATGCGCTATGAGTTACGCCGCCAATCGGCCCGTGTGCAGATTGGCCGGGGGTTGCGCATTGAGGCTACCGATTCAGCTTTGCGCGTGCTTGGCGAGCGCAGTGAGTTGTTCGACTACGGCGACAAGGCTATCGCCTATGTGGCAGATGGAAAGGCGTCGCCCGTCACCTGCGACTGGCTGCTCGACCACATTGGTCGTGTCGTCGACTGCTACAGCGTCAAGGTCAATCGGAACTCCGAAGGCGAAACAACTTCTGTACAAGAGATCGCAGAAGATGCGCCGCCAGCCGTCGCAAGTGCCATCATGGCGAAACACGGTAGTCGCAACTTCCGCAGGTTGACCGGCATTTGCACAGCGCCCATCCTGCGCCTCGACGGCAGCGTTCTCGATGTACCAGGTCACGACGAAAAAACGGGTCTGCTGTATGTCACAACTGAAGTAAGTCCACTCGCTGTGCCGCAATCTCCGACTGTGGCTGACGCACTAGACGCCCTCGCCGTGCTTTGGAGCCCTTTCAGCTCGTTTCCGATTGTGGATTCAGTATCTCGGGGGGTGCTACTTGCGTCTCTGCTTTCTGCGGCGTTGCGCCCGGCGCTACCTACCTGCCCCGCCTATGGGTTTGATGCACCCTCAGCTGGCACCGGCAAGACCCTGATTGCCAAGTGTGTCGGCGCTCTTTGTACAGGCGGCGATGTGTCCGTCATGCCGCCTGCCAAGGATGAAGAAGAATGGCGCAAGCGTTTGTTTGCGGGGCTGCGCGGTGGTGACACCGTGCTGCTGCTAGACAACGTACGCGAGCCCTTGGGCAATGCGGCGATCGACTCTTTCATCACGTCGCCCACGTACAAAGACCGCATCCTGGGCGAATCCGCCACGCAAGAGCTGCCCAACAAGGCACTCTTTCTGATCACAGGCAACAACTTGGTGCTCACAGGGGACACCCATCGTCGCGTGCTGACTGTTCGCCTGGATGCACAACACGAGCGCCCGTTTACCCGCGAGTTTGCGTTCGACCCTCAGGCGTGGGTAATAAGAGATCGCCAACGCATGGTGGTGGCGGCATTGACTATCGTGCGGGCATTCATCACCGCAGGCCGCCTAAAGTCGGCACCCGGCCGCATTGCATCGTTTGAGTCGTGGGACGACTTGGTGCGACAGCCCTTATGCTGGCTCAAGCAGTTTTCCGATGCCTCCGGTCGCACAGATCTGCCGCAGTTTGCGGACCCAGCAGAGTCCATCACCCGCTCGGAGTCAGAGAACCCAGATCAGGCCAAGCTGAGCGCTATTCTGGAAGCTTGGCACGCGACCTTCGGCTCTACTCCAACCACTGTGGCGACTGCTATCGCAATGGACCCGGTGCGCAGTGCAGCGCTCGCCGATGCTATTGAAGAAATCGCGGGGCAGCGCGGGGGAATCAATTCGAGAATATTAGGTCGCTGGATTGAACGCCACGCCGAGCAACGTAATGGAGGCTTGCGTTTTGTGCGAGCAGGCAAAGTGCACGGTGTCGCTCTCTGGCAAGTCACTGAAACCGTAGAGCGCGCCGCCGCCACTGCCACAGGTGGTTTGGGTGGTTCAGGGGGGATTTCCACCGACGAAACCGCGTAACAGGCCGCTGTTTAGAGAACTGCTGCGCCTTGCGCAATCAAGGCCAGCAGCTCTTCATCGGACATTGATCCAATCCTCTCCAGCTCCACCGCCCCAATGGTGTCGATCTCAACCCGCACCCGCTCAGGCGCATAAAACCCACACGCTTTCCCAATCTCCCGCCAAGCCGCAATCATGGCCATCGGCTCGCGCTTTTCTTTCGCCAACGCCGCCGCTTCTTGCAGCCGCACGAGCCACTGCGCCCGGCTCATTCCCATGTCTTCTGCGGTCTGCGCCTCCAGCTCCCGGATGCGCTCCAAAACACTAGCATTCCCTAGCAATCTCGCTCCCGTCACACTGGCACACCCTGGGCTGTAAGACGCCTCCCGGGCCGCCAAACTGGCGTTGTGATGCAGGGCGCAGGCCTGCGCAAACCGGGCCTGTTTGGCTGTTAAAGCTAGGGCATTTGCCATACTGTTATTTTATACAGTTACGCTATTTTTGTCACCGCTTCCACTCTGTGGCAACACCGGTTTACCTAGCTTTGCAGCTCGAATTCGCGACATACACTTGGAAACATGGCAACCTCCAACCTCTCAAGTTTCATTTGGTCCGTGGCAGACTTATTGCGCGGCGATTACAAGCAGTCTGAATACGGCAAGGTCATCCTGCCATTCACCGTGCTGCGCCGCCTCGACTGCGTGCTGGAGTCCACCAAGGCCGCCGTGCTCGCCGAAAAGACCACCCGCGAAGCCGCAGGCCTCAATCCAGAGCCATTCCTGCTGCGCAAGGCCGGCCAGTTGTTCTACAACACCTCGCCACTGGACCTTAAAAAGCTCATGGGCGACCAGGACCACATTGGTGAGAACCTGCGCGCCTACCTTCAAGCCTTCTCGCCTGAGGTGCGCGACATTTTTGAGAGCTTCGAGTTCCACACGCAGATCGACAAGCTCGCCAAATCTGGCCTGCTCTATATGGTGGCCGAGAAGTTCACCACTATCGACCTACACCCTGACGTAGTCAGCAATGCCGAAATGGGCGCGGTGTTTGAAGAGCTGATCCGCAAGTTTGCTGAGTTGTCAAACGAGACTGCTGGTGAACACTTCACTCCGCGCGAGGTCATTCGCCTCATGGTGAACCTACTGTTCATTGAAGACGATGCGGCCCTCACCAAGCCCGGCGTGGTGCGCAGCCTGTACGACCCCACGGCGGGCACCGGCGGCATGCTAAGCGTTGCCGAGGAGCATTTAGCCAGCCTGAACCCGGACGCCCGATTAGTCATGTACGGCCAGGAACTCAACCCTGAGTCTTACGCAATCTGCAAGGCCGACATGCTGATCAAGGGCCAGGACATTGCCAACATCATCTTTGGCAACACCCTCTCAAACGATGGCCTGCATGGCAAGGTGTTTGACTACGCCCTGTCCAACCCACCCTTTGGCGTGGAGTGGAAAAAAATCGAGAAGGAAATCCGCCGAGAGGCTGAACAACAAGGCTACGACGGGCGCTTTGGCCCCGGTCTACCCCGGGTCAGCGACGGCTCCCTGTTGTTCTTGCTGCACCTTGTCTCCAAAATGCGCCCGGCGGTCGATGGCGGCAGCCGCTTTGGCATTGTGTTGAACGGCTCACCGCTGTTTACCGGCGGCGCTGGCAGTGGCGAGAGCGAGATTCGCCGCTACATGCTGGAAAACGATCTGGTCGAAGCCATCATCGCCCTGCCTACCGACATGTTTTACAACACCGGCATCAGCACCTATGTCTGGATCGTCAGCAACCGCAAGCCCAAGGCGCGCAAAGGCAAGTTGCAACTGATCGACGCCAGCGGCTTCTGGCAGAAGATGCGCAAGAGCCTGGGTAGCAAGCGCAAAGAACTGAGCGCCGAGCATATTGACGACATCACCCGCCTATTTGGAAACTTTGCGGAAAGCACAAGGGATGGCGTACCCATCAGCCGCATTTTCGACAACGAAGATTTTGGTTACCACACCATCACCGTAGAGCGCCCCCTGCGCGACGAAAACGGCAGTGTAGTGCTAGGAGTCAAGGGCAAGCAAAAAGGCAAGCCACAGCCTGATAGCGCCCTGCGCGACACCGAGAACGTGCCCTACACCGATGACATCACGGATTACTTCAAACGCGAAGTGCTGCCCCATGCGCCCGATGCGTGGATCGACGCCGACAAAACCAAGGTGGGCTACGAGATCCCGTTTAACCGCCACTTCTACGTCTTCAAGCCCCCGCGCCCGTTGGCTGAGATTGATGCCGAACTGAAAGGCGTGACCGACCGCATCCTGACATTGATCAACGGGCTGACGGCATGAGCTTTCCGCGTTACCCGGTGTACAAAGACAGTGGTGTGGAGTGGCTGGGGGAATTGCCGGGACATTGGGATTTGAGACGCATTGGCTATTTCTTCACAGAACGGCGCGAAAAGGTCAGTGACAAGGACTTCCCTGCACTGTCTGTCACAAAGAATGGAATCGTCCCACAGCTCGATACTGCAGCCAAATCAGACGATGGCGACAATCGCAAGCGAGTTTGCAAAGGCGACTTTGTCATCAACAGCCGCTCTGACCGCAAGGGTTCGGCTGGGGCGTCAGACCTTGATGGGTCAGTGTCATTGATTTGCACAGTGATGCAGCCACAAGAAAAGGTGCATACACCTTTCGTACATCACCTACTTCGCAGCCAGCCTTTCCAAGAAGAGTTTTATCGAAATGGCAAAGGCATAGTCGCCGACCTATGGAGTACCAACTATTCAGAGATGCGCAACATCATGCTGGGGATGCCGCCCATCCTGGAACAAACCCAAATAGCCGTCTTCCTCGACCGCGAAACCGCGAAGATTGATGCGCTGGTGGCAGAGCAGAGGCGGCTGATGGCGTTGCTGAAAGAAAAGCGCCAGGCCGTCATCTCCCACGCCGTCACCTGGGGCCTGAATCCCGATGCCCCCATGAAGCCGTCTGGTATTGAATGGCTGGGGGATGTGCCGGAGCATTGGGAGGTGAAGCGATTTCAACGATGCGTCTACGTGGCTGAAGGACAGGTAGATCCCGAGAATCCCACATATTCCGAAATGCCTTTGATCGCACCTAATCACGTCGAATCAGGTACCGGCAGGCTATTAGAACTTGAATCCGCCAGTGAACAAGGTGCCGTGAGCGGGAAGTACCTCTGCAAAGCTGGTGACGTGGTTTACAGCAAAATAAGACCCGCTTTGCGTAAAGTCTGCATCGCACCTGAGGATTGCTTGTGCAGCGCTGATATGTATCCGTTGCGCGCTCACTCTGGCCTAGTCAACGCTTTTTTGTTGTGGTCCATTCTTTCTGAACAGTTTTCTGCATTGGCCGTACTGGAGTCTCAGCGAGTTGCAATGCCGAAGATAAATCGTGAGTCCTTGAAAGAGGTCATGCTTGCAGTGCCTCCAATTGCTGAACAGGAAGCGGTTACCGAATACATTGAGAATGAAGCCGCCAAATTCGACACCCTCACTACCGAAGCCCAACGCGCCATCGACCTGCTGCAAGAGCGCCGCACCGCGCTGATCTCCGCCGCAGTAACCGGGGAGATTGACTTGCGGGGCGCTGTGTAGTTGCTATGTTTTTTATAGTTGCTTGTGCAGATTCTACATGGGCTAAATTTTGCATTTATTCTATTGCACCGGATAAGTGACATGACCAAGAAGACCACAGTGCGCATCATCGACGGCCCCCGTTGAAAAGGGGTCCAGCACCGGTCAAATTATTAAGGGATGAGAAATGGCTACACAAGAATTACTGCCACTTCGCCGTAAGACATCGGAATGCGATGTACCAGCAAACCGCTTTGAGGGAGACTTGTTTCAGCGGAGCAAACTCGCCGAGCAATTGACGAGTTTTTTGCACCGGCTTCCCGATGGCGCTGTGATTGCTATTGACTCTCAATGGGGTGAGGGCAAAACTTGGTTTGGCCGCCGTTGGAACGCGTCGTTGGAGGACGCAGGATTTCAGACTGCATACATTGACTGCTTTCAGCGCGACCATTTGGACGATCCGTTCACGATGATTGCGGGCGAATTAATCGCACTCGCGACCGCCTCAAAGCCAGAAATTCAAACCAAGCTGCTGACCGCAGGCAAGAAGTTGGGTGCGGCACTCTTACCTGCCGCCACAAAATTCACCATTAACACTATTGGACACTGGGCCATCGGGAATGCGGCACTTTCAGACTCGCTGACTAAGGGACTGGAATCTTTAGAAGCGTCGGCGGGTGACGCGCTAGAAAAGCTGGTGGCAAAGCGCCTAGCTGAGTATCAAGAAGGCAACGCTAGCGTGGATGGCTTTAAGGCTGCATTGACGGAGATGGCGGTAGAGGGCGAAAAACCTGTTGTTATTTTTCTAGACGAATTGGATCGCTGCCGCCCTGACTTCGCTGTACGAACCATAGAGCGGGTAAAGCACTTCTTCGACGTCCCTGGCGTGATATTTGTTTTGCTGATCAACCGACGACAACTGGAGGCTGCAGTTGAGGGTCTCTATGGTCCTAAGGTGGATGCTAATGCATACCTAGCCAAGTTCATTCCAATTTCGCTCACGTTGCCGAAAATGACCTCTGTTGAAAGTCATGGCGATGACGACAATCGAAGGCACTGCAAGTCCGAATTGAAGCGCCTGGGATTTTCCGAAACGAATCCAAACGATGGGTTTGCCAGCATGCTGGGGATTCTCGCCACTCTTTTCAACTTCTCACTCAGGGATGTTGAGCGATCCGTGATGCTGTATTCATTCGCGCAGCCATTGAATAGCCTATCGCCCGCATCGGCGTGGCCAATAGCTATTAAATTGCACAAGCCAAATCTCTACCGCAGCCTATGTAACCACAATCCAGTTGCTCATATTGAAGCTGCAAAATTGGCGACACAATTGCGAACCGCCGCTCCTGATGCAGACTGGCTTCTGAGCTTCTTTGAGGCGATGCATCAGTCCGCCGCTTCAGGGTTCAAGTCTGCGTTGCCTGAAGATGCACGGGCGACTTTAATGTCAATGGGCAGCTGGTCTAGTGCAAAGAGCTTTATGACGGTAATCTTTCGCCGCATGGACTTGACCGTTGAATAGTCGAGGACATTGATGAGCCTGCACAAAGAAATCAGCTTCGAGCTGGAAATTTGCCAACACCTAGCGTCCAACGGCTGGTTGTACGCCGATGGCGATGCCGCTGGCTACGACCGCGCCCGTGCCCTCTTCCCCGCCGATGCGCTGGCCTGGGTGCAGGCCACGCAGCCCAAGGCTTGGGAAACGATTGCCAAGAACCACGGTGCTAAAGCCGATGAAACCCTACTGGCCCGCCTGCGCGGCCAGCTGGACCAACGTGGCACGTTGGATGTGCTGCGCCACGGCATCGAGTTGCTGGGGCTTAAAACGCCCTTGAAGCTGGCCGAGTTCAAACCGGCGCTGGCTATCAATCCCGACATCTTGGCGCGCTACGCGGCCAACCGCCTGCGCGTGGTGCGCCAGGTGCGCTATTCGCTGCACTGCGAGAACAGTATCGACCTGGTGCTGTTCCTCAACGGCCTGCCAGTGGCCACCGTGGAGCTCAAAACCGACTTCACCCAAGGCATTGGCGATGCCATAGACCAATACCGGTTTGACCGCCAGCCGCGCCCCAAGGGTCAGTCGCCCGAGCCGCTGCTCTCGTTCCCCCATGGGGCACTGGTGCATTTCGCGGTGAGCAACCAAGAGGTGGCCATGGTCACCAAGCTGGCAGGTCCGGCCACCGAGTTTTTGCCGTTCAACTTAGGAAACGAAGGCGCTGCGGGCAACCCGGTGAATGCTGCCGGGGGCCACCGCACTGCTTACCTGTGGGAGCAAGTCTGGGCGCGCGAGAGCTGGCTGGAGATTCTGGGGCGCTATCTGATTACGGTGCGCGACGAAAAAAAGCAGATCACGAGCGTTATCTTTCCGCGTTACCACCAGCTCGATGTAACGCGCAAGCTGCAAGCGGCAGTGCTGGTGGATGGCCCCGGCAGCAAATACCTGATCCAACACAGCGCAGGCTCAGGCAAAACCAACTCCATCGCCTGGACCGCGCACTTCCTGGCCGAGCTGCACGATGCGCAGGCCAAGAAGGTTTTTGATGCGGTGCTGGTGGTGTCAGACCGCAATGTGATCGACAGCCAATTGCAAGACGCGCTGTTTGACTTTCAGCGCACTGCCGGCGTGGTGGCCACGATCAAGAACACGGAGGGCAGCAAGAGCGCTGCGCTGGCGGAAGCGTTGTCTGGCAACAAAAAGATTGTGGTCTGCACGATTCAGACCTTCCCTTTCGCGCTGGAGGCCGTGCGCAAGCTGGCCGCAACCCAAGGCAAGCGCTTTGCAGTGATTGCCGACGAGGCGCACAGCTCGCAGACCGGCGAAGCGGCGTCCAAGCTCAAGGCGGTGTTGAGCGCTCAGGAACTCAGCGACTTGAATGACGGCGGCGAGATCAGCAGCGAAGACATTTTGGCCGCGCAGATGGCCAACCGGGCCGACGACGGGGGCATCACCTTTGTGGCCTTTACCGCGACGCCCAAGAATAAAACCATGGAGCTGTTTGGCACTTTGCCAGACCCAACTCAGCCCGCAGGGCCAGACAACCTGCCGCGCCCGTTTCATGTGTATTCCATGCGCCAGGCGATTGAAGAAAAATTCATTCTGGACGTGCTGCAAAACTACACGCCCTACAGCCTGGCATTCAAGCTGGCGCACCACGGCGAAGGGGGCAGTCAGGAGCTAAGCGAGAAGGAAGTCGAGCGCAACGCAGCCATGAAACGCATCATGGGATGGGTCAAGCTGCACCCCTACAACATCGCCCAGAAGGTCGAGATTGTGGTGGAGCACTTTCGCACTTTTCTGTCTCCACTGCTGGCAGGCAAAGCCAAGGCCATGGTGGTGGTGGGCAGCCGCCTGGAGGCAGTGCGCTGGCAGCTCGCAATAGAGAAGTACATCAAGGACCGGGGCTATGCCATGGGCTCGCTGGTGGCTTTCTCGGGTGAAGTGAACGACCTCGATTCCGGCCCCGAGCCATTCACCGAAAACAGCGCAGCACTGAACCCCAAGCTCAAGGGCCGCGACATTCGAGAAGCCTTCAAGGGCGCCGAATATCAAATCCTGCTGGTCGCCAACAAGTTCCAGACCGGATTCGACCAACCCCTGCTGTGCGGCATGTACGTGGACAAACGCTTGGCAGGCATTCAGGCAGTGCAAACCCTGAGCCGCCTCAACCGCGCCCACCCTGGCAAAGACACCACCTATGTGCTGGATTTCGTGAACAGCTCTGAGGAAGTGCTGGAAGCGTTCAAGACCTACTACGCCACCGCAGAGCTATCCAGCACCACCGATCCCAACCTGGTGTTCAACCTGCGTTCCAAGCTGGATGCGGCGGGCTACTACGACGATTTTGAAGTGGACCGCGTAGTGGCGGTGGAGCTCAACCCCAACGCCAAGCAAAGCGAACTGGTCGCTGCACTGGAACCGGTGCAAGACCGCATCATGCGGCGCTACAAGGCCGCGCAAGCGGCGTTGCACATCGCAACAGCCAAGGGAGATGCGAAGGCGAAGCAGGATGCGCAAGATGCGCTCGCTGCATTGGTTTTGTTCAAGGGCGATATGGGCGCCTACCTGCGGCTCTACACCTTCTTGTCGCAAGTTTTTGACTACGGCAACACCGCCATCGAGAAGCGCGCCATTTTCTACAAGCGCCTGCTGCCCCTGCTGGAGTTTGGCCGTGAGCGTGAGGGCATTGACCTGTCCAAGCTGGTGTTGATTCGCCACCACTTGACCGACAAGGGCCTGCGCAGCCTGCCGTTGGGAACGGGTGACGTTCCTAAGCTGGCCCCCATCACCGAGGCTGGCAGTGGCATGGTGCAAGAGCAGGAAAAGGTCTACATGGCGGAGCTGATCGCCAAGCTCAACGATCTGTTTGGCAGTGACACCACCGAGCAAGACCAGCTGAGCTATGTGAACGGCACCATCTTTGGCAAAGTGGCCGAGTCATCAAAACTGCAGCAGCAGGCCACCAACAACACCAAAGAGCAGTTTGCCAGTTCGCCCGACCTGACCAAAGAGCTGCACAACGCCATCATGGATTCGTATGACGCCCACACCAGCATGAGTACGCAGGCGCTGAATTCACCGATTGTGCTGCGCGGCCTGATGGATATCTTGTTGAATCACTCGCAGCTGTATGAGACTTTGCGGGAGCGTGCTGCTACCGAGCTGCGTAATAGAGCGCCTTGAAACACCTTACGCGAAGGCAGTCCTAGATGTCGTGGGTGATTTTTTTGATTGCGCTGCTACCTGCGGTCGTCGTCGTCGTCGTTGCAGAAAAAACCCGCAGCAAAGGTGCTGTCGTCGTTGCAGCGCTAATTGCTGCAGCAGTTGGTTTTTTTACCGGCAGCCCCGCCTACATCTTTGTAGATCTTTTGTTTGTTGGGATTGCAACCTGCATCGCGTGGAGCATCACGAAGACACCCATCTACCGCTCACCGGAAGAAATCGCTGCTGCCCGGGAAAAGGCACGCCTCGAACGTATTCAAGAGCAGGAGGCTGAAGAGCGATTCGCGAAGGCAATTGCAAAATTCTTCCAAGGAGCCGTAGTTGTCATTGCCATCGGCGGCTTTTTTTTATGGCGATCTTTTCAGCCATCCACATCTCAGCAAGATGCTCACAACACCGCCGGGGTGCGACCACCAGCGCAACAGGCACTTAACCAGCCAACCCGTACGGCAGTAACAGCCAAAAAAGCCAAGCAGGCGAAAAGTTCTCGGCCATCTAAGCCTAGCCAGCGGAACGCAAAAAAACCACCTGCTGCGGAAAAGAGCTCTGTTGAAAAATGCTTGTTGATTCCCAACGAGCAGATGATGGTGCGTTGCCTGGAGCGTGCGCAATAAACGATCACCGCGCGAAGTCAGCGCGTTTTACTAAACACTGGTTTTGGAACCAAGTTGCAGCATCGGTTCAGACAACGTCTTCTGCCGCTCATTCATCACCCCCAGCGCAGCACGCAGCGCCTCGTACTGTTCGCGTTTGCCATGCCCTCGACTTGCCAGCCAGCTCGACCCCACGCCGGCAATTAAGCCTAGCCACCAGGTCTGGGTGGCCACCATGGCCGCCTTGCCCACCACCCCCGAAACACCTGCTTTGGCCGAACGGGTTCCAAAAGCAGCACCCTTTTCACGCAAGGTCGTGTTCTTGTTCATGAATACCGACAGCGCAATGACGGCCAACCCGAGCGACGAAGGGACCAGGTTGCTTGCATCAAATGCCGACCCCGCATGCGCTGCCGCATCTACCTTAGCCTGCAAAACCGCTTCACTGATGCCGCTGTTGTGCACATTTTGCGCGAGGCCCATGGCTACGAGTTGGGCATGCACCTCTGTGGTGGTGCTCACGTCAATGTCTGGATAGCGCTCAAGGGCTTCCCTGACGTAACTTGCAGATTCTGTGGCTTTCGCCTGCAGCACTTCACTGATGCCACCCGAGGCGTCTGTAACCTGTATATCCCACCCCGCCTGGGTGGCAGAGTGAGCCAATTCAGCATGAAATCCGTCAGGCAAACCACCGCTGTTGAGATGGTCCACTAGTTCGAGTTCAAAAAGCTTGCCCTTCACACCTGATGCCAGACCGACGAGCTCGTCGCTTGCCATGCGGCCCACTGCGTCCGAAAACGATTCACTTTGGGCGAGCCGAGGATAAGCAAGCGAAAAGGCTTTTTCCACATCGGCCGGCACGCTTGCCGGATTGCGTAGAGCCTGGCCGAGCGTGACGCCGCCCACAACGAGCAAATCAAGCAGTTCATCTTTGCGCCTGCGCACCTGCGCCGCCTTAATCAAGCGCAACTTCGTTTCTGAGCGTTCTGATTGGGCTTGTCCTAGCGACCGCAGCTCCCTGCGCATGGCTTCAATACGAGACGCTGGCAGGGCGGCAGCATCCACCGCGTTGGACGTCACGTCAAAAGCGCCGCGCACAACTCCGCCTACCGCACCGCCCAGCGCAGGCGCTGACTTCGTGGTAACCCGGCCGGTGACTACAGCTGCTTTGCCAACACCATTGAGCGCATCGGCCGTCACGCCAGCAGCGTGAGACAGTAGCTTTGCAGTCATCCAGCCAAGGTTGCCAGCAGCCTTACGCAAAGTACCAGCCTGACCGGGACCACCGGTGATGGCGTCGCGGACTGTATCCGCAGCGCGGGTTGCATTGCTATGCAGTGCCTGACTGGCCTGTTTGCCGGTAGAAGAGAGCCCCCGGCCGGCCTGGCCGATTCCTTCGCCAACGACCCGTGTAACTGCTTGCGCAGAATCAGCGATTCGGACGTCATTGCGCGCTGCGAAATGGGTAACCTGATGAAGGCCGTTCGCCGCAGCCTCAGCACCGCGTTGGACAGCGGTGGCGGCATTGCGGCCGTATCTGTTCGACTTTTCGGACAAAACTATCTCCCAGTGAATTACCGTTACCGATGATTACATTTTGCACTGGACTAATTCGGCTAAACAAATTTTCTAAAAAATTTTTGGTGCTGCAGGGAAAAACATCTCCACACGTCTGAGCAGATTCAGTAGGTAGGGTGTTGTAAACAAGGGGTGCACTTGGGACTGGTTTTCCTATGCAGCTTAGGAGTACCAGACCATTGCCAATGCCTACTCAATCAATTCTTTTTTTTATACCTCATCGAATTTCAAGTACGAGCCACAGGCATGTCGGCCCAGCACGTGGTGTAGCCCGGCGTCCGGCGCTCCTGCTTCATAGACCACACTCGCCGCTCGCCAGCCAGGCCAGCACTGGCAAGCACCACCATGCCTCTGCCGTAGCGCAGATTCAGCTCATCCATCGCGGTCATGAGTCGGCCCTTGTCTGCAGCGTTGTCGTTTTGCAAATCGAGCTCGCCCTGTTGCACTGAGCCGGGTTGCAGATCCAACAACATGACGCCTGCTTTGGCGTAGTTGAAGCCGGGGCGATATATAGCTCTAAGCCCCATCAGTGCAGCATTCACGATGACGCCTGTGTCTGCGCTGGGGCGCCGCAGCGGTACAGTTATGGAGCGGCTGTATTGGGCCTCTTTCCTAAAAGGGCTGGTGCGGATGAACACCAGAACTTGCCCAACCACGCTGCCTTGTTTTCGCACTTTCTGCGCCGCACGGCTGGCGAACTCCGTGACCGCCTCGTTCAAGTCACACAGCTCCGTGACAACGTGCCCAAACGAGCGGGTGCTGGCAATCTCTTTCTTGGGCACGGGCTCGTCATCCAGGCCAATGCAGGGCATGCCCTGCAACTCGTGCACGGTGCGCTCCAGCACGACCGACCATCTGCTTCGCACCAACGCAAGGTCGAGCCGGACTAAGTCGAGCACGGTGTGGATGCCACTGTGCTTGAGCTGCTCGGTGATGCGCCTGCCGACACCCCACACCTCATTGACGCCAGTGGCATCAAGGACCGCTTCCAGCTCGGCCTTCGAGAGCGTTGACAGATCACACACCTGCGCGTGATAAGCGGGATAGCTGCCGGGTTTTCGTTCTGCTGTTTTAGCAATGTGATTGGCGAGTTTGGCGAGTGTTTTGGTTTGGCCGATGCCAATGCCGCACGGTATGCCGACCCATTGCAAGATGCGGTCACGGATCTTGTGGCTGCGCTCCACCAGGTTGCCGCGCACCCCAGTCATGTCGATGAAGGATTCGTCGATGGAGTAGACCTCCTGATGTGGTCCAAGCCCCGCCGCTAGGCTCATCATGCGATCGCTCAGATCGCCGTACAGTGCGAAATTGGCTGAAAGAGCCACAAGCCCTGCAGACCCGGTGAAGTGCTTGATCTTGAACCAAGGCGCACCCATCGCAATGCCCAGGGTTTTCGCCTCGTTGCTGCGAGCGATGGCGCAGCCGTCGTTGTTGGACAGCACCACCACCGGCAGCCCCACCAGACTTGGCCTAAAAACCCGCTCACAACTCACATAGAAGTTGTTGCCATCGACCAGTGCGTACATGCGCGGCGCTCAAACGGGAAACTGCTTGATGGTGCTGGTGACCACCCCCCAGATCTCAATGGTCTGACCGTCCTTGGGGACAATGTCGGGATACGTGGGATTGGCTGCTTTGAGCTTGATGGATCCAGCGCGCAGATGCAGCTGTTTGACGGTGAAGTCACCGTCCACCACAGCGACGACGATGTGGTTGTGTCGCGGCTTGACGGCACGATCCACCACCAAAATATCGTTGTTGAAGATACCCGCTTCCACCATCGAGTGGCCACTGGCCCGCAAGAAGTACGTGGCTTGCGCGTGGGTCACCAGGACCTGCATCAAGTCAATGCGTTTGGCGCCAAGATCTTCAGCAGGGGACGGGAAACCAGCGCAGACCCTGTTCAGTAGCAGCCAACCCCACAGTGGAGCTTCAGACACAAAAACTGGCTGGACTGAAACGACAATACTGTACATATATCCAGTATATCGGGAGCCATGACCGCTCGCGGTTCAGTCTTGCGAATTGTTGTTGGATAACCTTATCGCGTTGGAGGTCGCTTGAAGCGACCGAGCTGCTGCCAGCTCGATTGCGTTGTTGTCAGAGCTTGGATGGATAGGTGCGGGAAGAGCTCGGGACCGCTAGATTGCGACGTTCTGAGCACCCAACCACCAGCGCGGTCATGCCGTGCACACCGCCTGCAAAGGGGCGCTTCGCGCTTAACGGCGGCGCACACAACATCACCGCTTCCCGCCTGATCAACGGCCGGGGTTTTTATTCAGTAGCCAAGGCGTACCGCCATGTCAAGGCTGCACGAAGCTGTCGCGCGCACCAATGACACAGCGCGGTCATCCCGGCCACGCAACTCGTGGTGCTGCGCTTCGCGCTGTGGGTTGCGTAGCCAGCATCACCGCTTTCACACAGTTCAACGCGCGGGGTTTTCAGTCAGCGGCAAAGTCGACAAGTCGCCATTGCCGCATCCCACCAAGCTGTCGCGTCCACATGGCATACAGCGCGATCATGCTCGGCCGCCAGTCGCTTCGCTTGGTGCCGTCCAAGCATCATCACTACGCGCTTGATCCACCGGCGGGGTTGTTAACCAGTTGCAACGGCGGCATACCGCCATTGCAAGGCATCCAGAGGGTTAGCCAGCGCCGCCGAAAGGCGTCGAGTCACGGTGCTGCACCCCCCGCTGCGGCCACACGCTTCGCTTTTACATAACGCCGCATTGCCCTCAATGCCCAGCAGTCGCTGCGCTAAAGCTCCGCTTGGTGCCGGTCACCGCTGCGCGCCCTCCGGGTGAAGGCAACGGGACGTTATGCAAAGTGGCCTCCGCTCCGTTCGGTCTGTGTGCAACGGTCGGGGCATCTAAGCAGGCGCTTCGCGCACCACGCTTTTCAGTGGCCTGCGGCCACGCAATGGGTGTGTGCCCCGCCCACCCCTGGGCCTCGTCACGCTGCGCGTGCCTTGGCCCTGCGCTGGCCTGCCCGTCCGCCCCCAAGGGGCTCCCTCAGCCCAGCGCAAGACCTTTCGCCAGGCGCTGGCGCGCCGCCCAGCTGCAGCATCGACGACATCCTCGACGGTGCCACACACCGAAAATCGTCTTACACCTGCCCTTACATCGAGTAGAAATACAAAAACCCCGCTATCGATTAGATAGCAGGGTTTTTAATGTGTGCTTGGGGTGGCTGATGGGGCTCGAACCCACGACAACAGGAATCACAATCCTGGACTCTACCAACTGAGCTACAGCCACCGCAGAGCCTTGAAGTATACGATGAATTTTTCTCGTTTTAGCCGACTGCACTGACTAGATCGGCGCTAGGCCTCGGCACCTTGATCTGGGCTTTGAATCGTTGCTTGAGCCAGTCGTAGTAGGCAAGCGCTTCTGCCTTGGTCAACCACTGAGCGTATTGCTCACGGCGCTGCGCCGCGACGTTTTCGGGAGGCGTCTGCTTTTCGATGACGCGCGTGATCTCAGTCACCGCATAGCCTTGGGCGCCCAGATCAACACCAAGCCAGGCGGGAAGATGCGTGGGATCTTCGCTCAGCACCTTTTCCACCAAAGCGCGTGCTTGATCGTGCACTTCTTGTCGCGACA
>ERZ724504.152-NODE-152-length-39160-cov-8.545352_pt1 | contig 39160 bp, 31 predicted proteins | sample MGYA00376037_ERZ724504 | MGnify/ENA primary metagenome ERZ724504 (study PRJEB28724, sample SAMN07190888) | wastewater metagenome | isolation source: influent of sewage treatment plant in Hong Hong | place: USA: Christiansburg, Virginia | collected 2016-03-01 ... | reverse complement strand
AGTTCATGTCCCAGACCTGCGATGCCAGCTCGGTGCGCGACAGCACCTCGCCCTGTCTGCGCAGCAGCAGGCTCAGCAGGTTGAACTCTTTGGCCGTCAGCTCCAGCCGCTGACCAGCGCGGGTGGCGCGGTGGCGCAGCAGGTCCAGCTCCAGATCGGCCATGCGCAGCACCGTGGCTTCGGGCGTGGCTTGCGTCTGTAGACCCCGGCGCAGCAGCACATGGATGCGAGCCACCAATTCAGAGAATGCAAAGGGCTTGACCAGATAGTCGTCGGCACCGCCCTGCAGGCCTTTGACGCGATCTTCCACCTGCGCGCGGGCCGTGAGCATGAGGACGGGCGTCTGCCGTGACTGGCGCAGCGCAGCCAGCACAGCCAGGCCGTCGATGCCGGGCAGCATGCCATCCAGAATGATGAGGTCATAGGGCTGCTCGGTCGCCAGGTGCAGGCCGTCAATGCCGTTGTGGACGGTATCGACCACAAAGCCTTCCTCGCTCAGTCCTTTTTGCAGGTACTCGGCGAGCTTGGTTTCGTCCTCGATGACTAGAAGCTTCATGACGCAGATTGTCGAGCAAGTCGGCAAGTTGTGAAGATGACAAATTTGTCATCTTCAGGTCAGAGCCCTGTCGGCACTGAGCGGCTAGATTCGCTCAGCCTGCAAAGGTCTGCCAACGGGAGGGCAGGCTTGCAGATGGAGTATCACCATGACATTCATTACCAAGGCAGCCGCAGTGCTGCTGGGCGGCGGACTGAGCCTGCTGGCACCCCTGAGCTGGGCGCAGCAGGCGCCAGCCATTGCGGCCACGCCGGCCCCCATGAGCTTGCAGGCCGCACTGGCGCTGGCCATGGAGCACAACCCCAGTCTGCGCGCCGCCGCGCAGGCCGTGGCGGCCAGCGAAGGCGCGGTCATTCAAAGCCGGGCGCGGCCCAACCCGGAGTTGGCCTATTCGCAGGAAGACACGCGGCGCGAAACCCGATCCATGACGCTGCAGTGGAACCAGCCCATAGAAATCGGCGGCAAGCGTGCCGCCCGCATGAAGGCTGCCGAGCATGGTCGCGAGCTGGTGCAGGCTGAACTGGATGCCGCCCGCGCCGGTCTGCGTGCCGATGTGCGCGCCGCCTTTGCCAAGGTGCTGGCCGGGCAGCAGCGCGTACAGCTGCATGAAAAAACGCTGGAGATTGCCAGTAACGCCCGCGATGCCGCCGCCAAGCGTGTGCAGGCGGGCAAGATTGCGCCGCTGGAAGAAACCAAGGCTCGTGTGGCCGAGAGCAGCGCCCAGCTGGCGCTGGCGCAAGCCCAGTCCGGCCTGCGTGTGGCACGCCAGCAACTGGCGCTGCTGTGGGGTGCACAGCCCGCATCCATGGGCCGCGCCGTGGGCGAGCTGGGTGATTTGCCGGCCTTGCCAGATAGCAGTGCCATGCTAGAAAAACTGGAGCATTCACCGCTGATGCTGCGGGCGCAACAGGCCGTTTTGCAGGCAAAGTCTGTGGCCGAGCTGGAGCGCGCCAAGCGCCTGCCTGATCCCACGGTGAGTCTGGGCATGAAGCGCGCGCAGGAAGTGGGGCGCAATCAGCTGGTGGTCGGTATCTCGGTGCCGCTGCCGATTCTGGACAGCAACAGTGGCAACCAGCTGCAGGCGCTGCGCCTGGCGGACAAAGCGGAAGATGAGTTGCTGGCCACACGCCAGCAGCTGAACGCGCAGCTGCAACAGCAACTGGAGCTGCTGCAAACCAGTCGCGCACAGGCGCTTCAACTGGCGCAGCAGGTGCTGCCAGCGGCAGAGTCGGCCTACGAGGTCTCTGCCAAGGGCTTTGCGCTGGGCAAATTCAGTTATCTGGAAGTGCTGGACGCGCAGCGCACGCTGGCCGATGCGCGCAGCCTGTATCTGGAGCAGCTGGTCGCCACCCATCAGGCTGCCGCCGACATCACTCGTCAGCTGGGCGATGTGCCCGGTCTTGAATAAATAGTCACCACCTATGAACGCACAACCCACCACATCGCGCCGCACGGCGATTGCCATTGCCGCCATTCTGGCGCTGGGCGCGGCAGCCGCTTTTTTCATTGTTCGCGGCACGGAACCTGCCGCAGCAGGCACCGACAGCCACTCACACGCAGGCGAGAAAAAGTCGTCAGATGCGCACTCGCATGGCAAAGAAGAGGCACATGCTCACGGCAAAGAAGAAGCGCATGGCGAGCAGGATGAAAAGAATGACCATAGTCATGAAAAGCCCGCAGCAAAAGCTGAGCACGACCACGATCATGACCACGCCAAAGAAGGTGGAGAAGAGCATGAAGAAGGTGTGCTTAAGCTCGATGCCGCTCGTGCCAAGGTGGCCGGTGTAACGCAGGCCCAAGCAGGGGCTGCCAGCATCGGCAGCACGCTGCAATTGCCCGGTGAAATTCGCTTCAACGAAGACAAGACCGCCCACGTTGTGCCGCGCGTGGCGGGGGTGGCCGAGAGCGTGGCCGCCAATCTGGGGCAGGTGGTGAAAAAGGGGCAGTTGCTGGCCATCTTGACCAGCCCTGCCGTTTCTGAGCAGCGCAGCGAGTTGATGGCTGCACAAAAACGACTGGGTCTGGCGCGCACCACCTATCAGCGTGAAAAGCAGCTGTGGCAGGAAAAAATATCGGCCGAGCAAGACTATCTGCAGGCCCAGCAGGCGCTGCGTGAAGCCGAAATTGCTGCTGCCAACGCCCAGCAAAAACTGGCTGCCATTGGCGCTGGTGTGGCCTCTGGCGGTGCGCTGAACCGCTTTGAGCTGCGTGCGCCGTTTGATGGTGTGGTGGTGGAAAAGCATTTGTCCGTGGGCGAAGCCGTGCAGGACAGCACGGCGGTGTTCACCATCTCTGACTTGCGCTCCGTCTGGGCCGAGATGAAGGTGGCCGCATCCGATTTACCGTTCGTGCGCGTGGGCGAAAAGGCCACAGTACATGCCACGGCCTTTGAGTCCAAGGGCACGGGTACGGTGGCCTATGTGGGCGCGTTGATTGGGCAGGAAACACGCACGGCCCCCGCGCGCATCACGCTGGATAACCCAGACGGCATCTGGCGTCCGGGGCTGTTTGTGAACGTGGATTTGACGGCATCCAGCCAGAAGGCGGCGGTAACGGTGAACAGCGCGGCCATTCAGAAAATTGAGGGCGAAAAAACCGTGGTGTTTGTGCCGGTGCAAGGCGGCTTCAAGGCGCAAAGCGTGAAGCTGGGCAAGGCCGACAGCCAGAACACCGAGGTGCTGCAGGGCCTGAGCGCAGGCCAGAGCTATGTGGTGGGCGGCAGCTTTGTGCTGAAGTCTGAACTGGGCAAAGCCAGTGCTGAACACGTTCATTGATAGGGTGATCCTTCATGTTTGAACGCATCATCCGTTTCGCCATTGCCCAGCGCTGGCTGGTCATGCTGGCCACCATCGCACTGATCGGCCTTGGCATCTACAACTACCAGCGCCTGCCTATTGATGCCGTGCCGGACATCACCAACGTGCAGGTGCAGATCAATACCTCGTCGCCCGGCTATTCGCCGCTGGAGACCGAGCAGCGCGTCACCTTCCCTATCGAGACCGCCATGGCGGGCCTGCCGCATCTGGAGCAGACGCGATCGCTGTCGCGCTATGGCTTGTCGCAGATCACGGTGGTCTTCAAGGACGGCACCGATATCTACTTTGCGCGCCAGCTGGTCAACGAGCGTTTGCAGCAGGCGCGTGATGCCTTGCCTGCGGGCGTGGCCCCGGCGCTGGGGCCGATCTCTACCGGTCTGGGTGAGATTTATCTGTGGACGGTGGAAGCCGATGACGGTGCCAAAAAGCCCGATGGCTCGCCCTACACCCCCATGGATTTGCGCGAGATTCAGGACTGGGTCATCAAGCCCCAGCTGCGCAATGTGGCAGGGGTCACAGAGATCAACTCCATTGGAGGCTTTGCCAAGGAGTATCTGGTCGCGCCGCAGCCGCAGAAGCTGGCGGCCTATGGCTTTACGCTGGCCGATATCGTCACCGCGCTGGAGCGAAACAATGCCAACGTGGGCGCAGGTTATATCGAGCGCCAGGGCGAGCAGTACCTGATTCGCGCACCGGGCCAGGTGCGTGGCATGGCCGATATTCGCGAGGTGATTGTGGGCACGGCTCAAGGCCAGCCCATTCGCGTGCGCGATCTGGCGGATGTGGAACTGGGGCGCGAGCTGCGCACCGGCGCTGCGACGGATAACGGGCGTGAGGTGGTACTGGGCACCGTCTTCATGCTGATTGGCGAGAACAGTCGTGCCGTGTCGCAGGCCGTGGATGCGCGCATGCAGGAGATCAACAAAAGCCTGCCACCCGGCGTGAAGGCGGTGACGGTGTACGACCGCACGCATCTGGTGGACAAAGCCATTGCCACCGTGAAGAAGAACCTGATCGAAGGCGCCGCGCTGGTGGTGGTCGTGCTGTTCTTGTTTTTGGGCAATCTGCGTGCTGCGCTGATTACGGCGCTGATTATTCCGCTGTCCATGCTGTTCACCTTCACGGGCATGGTACAGATGCGCGTCAGCGCCAATCTGATGAGTCTGGGCGCGCTGGACTTCGGCATCATCATCGATGGCGCGGTGGTGATTGTGGAGAGCTGCGTGCGGCGTCTGGCGCACGCGCAGCAGGCGGCGGGCCGCTCGCTCACGCGCAGCGAGCGCTTTGAAGAAGTGTTTGCCGCCGCCAAAGAATCGCGTCGCCCCTTGCTGTTTGGGCAGCTCATCATCATGGTGGTCTACCTTCCCATTTTTGCGTTGACGGGGGTCGAAGGAAAGATGTTCCACCCGATGGCGCTGACGGTGGTGATTGCGCTGCTGGGGGCCATGCTGCTGTCCATCACCTTTATCCCCGCAGCAATTGCGCTGTTCATGGGTGACAAGGTTGCCGAGAAAGAAAACCGCCTGATGGTCTGGGCACGCAGTGCTTATGCGCCGGTGCTGGACAAGGTCATGCATGCACCTGCCGTGGTGCTCACGGCAGCAGCTGTGGTCGTCGCATTGAGCTTGTTGCTGGCTACGCGCATGGGGAGCGAATTTGCGCCCAATCTGAATGAGGGCGACTTTGCCGTGCAGGCGCTGCGCATACCGGGCACCAGCCTCACACAATCGGTAGAGATGCAGATGCAGCTGGAGCGCACGCTGAAAAATGAGTTCCCCGAGATTGAACGTGTTTTTGCGCGCACTGGCACGGCCGAGATTGCGTCTGATCCCATGCCGCCCAATATCTCGGACGGCTACATCATGCTCAAGCCCCGCGATCAGTGGCCTGATCCAGCGCGCACGCGTGATGATTTGCTGGCTGCCGTGCAAGAAGCGGTGGAGCAGATTCCGGGCAGCAACTACGAGTTTTCTCAGCCGATTCAGCTGCGCTTCAATGAGCTGATTTCGGGGGTGCGCAGCGATGTAGCCGTCAAGATTTTTGGCGATGACATGCAGCAGCTGGAAAAGTCCGCGCAAAGCGTGGCCGCCATGCTGCAGAAGATTCCCGGCGCATCTGAAGTGAAGGTGGAACAGACCACGGGCCTGCCCATGCTCACGGTGCAGATCGACCGCGAAAAAGCATCGCGCTACGGCCTGAATATGGGCGATGTGCAGGACGCCATCAGCACCGGCCTGGGCGGGCGTGAGGCGGGGACGGTGTTTGAGGGTGATCGCCGCTTTGCCATTCAGGTGCGACTGCCCGAGGCGGTGCGCAGCGATATGGATGGCATTGGCCGCCTGCCGATTGCGCTGCCGCGTGGTGGCGATGGGCGACTGGGCTTTGTGCCGCTGTCATCCATTGCCACGGTAGAGCTGGCACCCGGCCCCAATCAGGTCAGCCGCGAGGATGGCAAGCGCCGCATCGTCGTCAGCGCCAATGTGCGCGGGCGTGATATCGGCTCGTTTGTGGCGCAGGCCCAGCAAGAGCTGCAAGGCATTGTGCTGCCTGCCGGTTACTGGACACGCTGGGGCGGCACCTTCGAGAACCTCGAATCCGCCCGCCAGCGCCTGCTGATCGTGGTGCCTGTGGCGCTGGCGCTGGTTTTCACGCTGCTGTTTGCCATGTTCGGCAATGTGCGCGATGGTCTTATCGTCTTCACCGGCATTCCATTTGCATTGACGGGCGGTATCGCCGCGCTGTGGCTGCGGGGCATTCCGCTGTCGATTTCGGCGGCCATTGGTTTTATCGCGCTGTGCGGCGTGGCCGTTCTCAACGGGCTGGTGATGATCTCGTACATCCGCTCTCTGCGTGAGCAGGGCATGGGCGTGGAGCAGGCCGTGACCGAAGGCGCTTTGACCCGCCTGCGCCCGGTGCTGATGACGGCGCTGGTCGCATCGCTGGGCTTTGTGCCTATGGCGATTGCGACGGGCACTGGAGCCGAGGTGCAAAGGCCGCTGGCCACGGTGGTGATTGGGGGCATTATTTCTTCGACCATCCTGACGCTGCTGGTGCTGCCACTGCTGTATCGACTGGTTTATGGCGACAAGTTGCCAAAAGCCGGTGCATCAACAATTTTGAGGGAAGAGTGAGCACTTAACATACGGGTTTTGAGAGAGCCTCGTCATGCATCCATCCTCCGCCCCCACCGATCTGCAAGCCAGCATCATCGAATCCTTGCAGAGCGCCAAGCCCACGCTGTGGGCCGGGCGGGGGGCGAAGGAGCAATCCACCCACGACATCAGCCCGCAGCAAGTGCAGCAGGCCGTGCAGCGCTTTGAGCGTTTTGCACCCCTGTTAATGAAGCTGTTCCCTGAGTTAGCAGCTTCCGCTGGCCGTATCGAGTCGCCCTTGCTGCAAGTGCCGCAGATGCAGCAGGCGCTGCAATTGCCGCAAGAGGCGGGTCAGCTCTGGCTCAAGGCCGATCACAGCCTGCCTGTGGCTGGGTCTGTCAAGGCGCGTGGCGGTGTGCATGAGGTGCTGGAATACGCCGAAAACATCGGCCAGCAGCATGGCCTGCTGGCCGATGGCGACTATCTGCAGCTGGCCTCGGATGCCGCGCGCTCCGTGTTTGCCCAGTACCAGGTGGCGGTGGGCTCTACCGGCAATCTGGGCCTGTCGATTGGTGTGATGGCTTCGGCGCTGGGCTTCAAGGCCGCGGTGCATATGTCGGCTGACGCCAAGGAGTGGAAAAAGCAGCGTCTGCGTGCCCGTGGTGTGCAGGTGGTGGAGCACACGGGTGACTACGCCATGGCCGTAGCTGCTGGCCGCGCACTGGCCGAGCAAGACCCGCATTGCCACTTTGTCGATGATGAGCATTCGCTGTCGCTGCTGCTGGGCTATGCCGCTGCTGCTCCGAATCTGGTAGCGCAGATCGCAGAAAGCAAGCGTGTTGTAGATGAAAAACACCCTTTGTTTGTCTATATCCCCTGCGGTGTGGGCGGTGCACCAGGCGGCGTGGCGCTGGGTTTGCAGCAAGCCTTTGGCCCGCATGTGCACTGCTTTTTTGCCGAACCCGTGCAGTCGCCTTGCTTCATCGTCGAGATGCTGGCTGGCGCGGCAGCGCTGCCGCAGTTAGAGGCGCACCCTTCGGTGTATGAACTGGGCCTGAACAATCAGACCGAGGCCGATGGTCTGGCTGTGCCGCGCGCATCTGAGCTGGCGGCTGATGTGGTGCGCGGCTTTCTGGGCGGCGTATTGACGGTGGAAGATGAAACCCTGTTTCGCCACCTCTACCTGCTGAAGAACAGCGAAGGCCTGAACATCGAGCCATCGGCTGCGGCAGGTTTTAGCGGCCCGCTTGAGCTGCTGCAAAGCGCTGCCGGGCAGGACTATCTGCAGCGCCAGAACCTGCTGGCTTATCTGCCCAATGCCACGCATATCGTCTGGACCACGGGCGGCCTGTTTGTGCCCGATGAGGAGTACGATAAATTTTTGCAACGCGGCGCAGCGCTGATGTCTGCATGAGTGTTAACAACCACGGCCTGCCGTCTCGCGTGCCGGCGATTGCAGAAATAGGCCGCCTGCTGGGCGACCCTGCCGTGGCCGATGCCGACAAGTACGCTGCCTTGCAATTGCTGGTGCAAGACCACGCCGATCTGGATGAGGTGGAGGCACAGTCTGCGCTCTGGGCTATCGCACAAATGGAGGGTCATGAACAGGCCGAAAAAGCCCGAGAGGCCTTGCTGACCTGCGCGCCGCAGTGGCTGCAAATGCGTGATGCGGCTCTGCCGTTCATGGACTGCTATCAGGCCTTGTTTGGCCTGCAAAAGACCGATGAAGCCAGAGCCGTTTTTGCACAGCTTGAAATACTGGCCTTGCAGGATGCCGAGCTGGCAGAGCGACTGGCGCAGCTGCGTTGAAGGCTTAAAACCTCGGTAGATCGGGGTGGGCAATCTGCCCGCCGCGCACCAGCATTTTTCCGTATTCGGCGCAGCGGTTGAGCGTGGGAATCACCTTGCCGGGGTTGAGCAGCGCTTGTGGGTCAAACGCTGCCTTGAGGGCGAACATCTGGGCATTTTCAGCCGTGGTGAACTGGGTGCACATGCTATTGAGCTTTTCCACGCCCACGCCATGCTCGCCCGTCACCGTGCCGCCCATAGCCACGCTGGTTTCCAGAATGTCGGCACCAAATAGCTCGCAGCGGTGTAGCTCGTCGGGGTTGTTGGCATCGAACAGAATCAGCGGGTGCAAATTGCCGTCCCCCGCGTGAAAGACGTTAGCGCAGCGCAGCTGGTATTTTTTCTCCATCTCCTGAATGGCCAGCAAGATGTCGGCCAGACGCTTGCGCGGAATGGTCGAATCCATGCACATGTAGTCAGGACTGATGCGGCCGCTGGCAGGGAAGGCGTTCTTGCGCCCGCTCCAGAAGCGCAAGCGCTCTTCTTCGCTCTCGCTGACGGTGATGGCGGTGGCACCGGCGGTGCGCAGCACCTCGCTCATGCGGGCGATCTCTTCTTCTACTTCCTCGGGCGTGCCGTCGCTCTCACACAAGAGAATCGCCTCGGCCGTGAGGTCGTAACCGGCGCGCACAAAGTCTTCCACGGCGGCCGTCATGGGCTTGTCCATCATCTCCAGCCCTGCGGGGATGATGCCGGCGGCAATCACGGCGGCTACGGCCGCGCCGGCTTTGCGCACATCGTCAAAGCTGGCCATGATGCATCGCGCCAGCTGGGGCTTGGGGATGAGCTTGACGGTGACTTCGGTGACCACGGCCAGCATGCCTTCGCTGCCGATCATGATGGCCAGCAAGTCCATGCCCGGCGTATCCAGCGCGTCTGAGCCGAACTCGACCGGCTCGCCTTCAATGGTGAAGCCTTTGACTTTGAGCACGTTGTGCACCGTCAGCCCGTATTTCAGGCAGTGCACGCCGCCGGAGTTCTCAGCCACGTTGCCGCCAATCGTGCAGGCAATCTGGCTGCTGGGGTCGGGGGCGTAATACAGGCCGTAGGGCGCAGCGGCTTCGCTGATGGCGAGGTTGCGCACGCCGCATTGCACCAGCGCCGTGCGGCTATAGGCATCGACGTTCAGAATTTTGTTGAACTTGGCCAGCGATAGCGTCACGCCCATGGGGTGGGGCATGGCACCGCCCGACAAACCCGTGCCCGCACCGCGTGCAATGACGGGCGCGCCAACGGCGTGGCAGGCCTTGAGCACGGCCTGCACTTGTGCATAAGTTTCGGGCAGGCAGACCAGCAGCGGGCGCTGGCGGTAGGCGGTCAGGCCATCGCACTCATAGGGCGTGGTGTCTTCACTCTGGTAGAGCAGGGCATGCGCTGGCACATGCGGGCGCAGAGCGGCCAGTACCTCGGCCTGGCGCCGGGCGCGCTCGGACAGTTCTGGCTGGCGGTGCGCGGCGTTGGCGGCATCGCTGGAGGTGGCGACAAGATCGGTGAAGGTGCTGGCGGGCGTCATGCCTGCAAATGTAGGGGATGAGCCCGCACAGCGGTGTGAGCTTTATTGCAAAGCTGATTGAAATGCGCAGTGCATAAGGCGGATTTTTGCTATTGAAATAGTAGCTATCAGCGCTTTGTTGATAAGCGCTGAAGGCCTTTTATTCTCTGAATTGACCGCCGGAGTCAATCATGGTCAGCCCCACATAGCTGGAGCCTGTGCGCGGTGCGGCAAAGCGCAGGCTCATGGCACCGTAGCGAATTTCACCCATGGCATCGAGTGCGGTGGTCAGCGCTGTGCGATTGGCGGCAGGGCTGGCTTTGCGCAGACCATCAAGCAGGGTGCGGGTGTTGAGAAAAACCTCCAGCCCCAGATAAGACGCTGGCGGCATGCCGCTGTGGCTGACGAGTTGCTGGTAATCCTTGACGGCAGGCACCGCGCCCTTCCACGGGCTGGGCACCAGCGTGGTGAAGGCAATTCCCCGTGTGTACGCTCCCAGTCCCTGCACCACGGCGCGGTTGGCCTGTGCGGCCAGGTTGTAGAACGGGGCGGTGATGTGGGCCTGCCTTGCCATTGTGATGAGGCCGATGGTGGCTGGGGTGCCCGCCAGCACGATGACGCCTTGCAGATCGGGCAGGGCTGCCAGTTGCTTTGCCAGATCCGGGGTGTTGGCACCTGATGGATCCACGGCCAGCGTGGCCAGTGGCTTCATGCTCTTGGCGGTGAAGGCGGTCGTTGCGATCTGCAGGCTGTCTTTGCCAAAGCCATCATTTTGATGAACGATGGCGACCCGTTGCAGGCCAATGGTCTGCATCTGCTGCAGCATGGCGGCGATTTCAGCCTGCGTGGTGGCGCGCAGCGGGTAGGCGTGGCGGCCCGGCTGCTGGCGCATAGTGCCTGCACCGGCAATCACGCCGACCAGCGGGGTCAGGCCCTGCTGCACTTCGGGCTGCATGGCGGCGCAGCTGGCGGTGCCCCAGCAGTTGAGCAGGGCGACAGAACCCTCCTGAATCAGCTGGCGTGCATTACTGGCGGCACGCTGCGGGTCATAGCCATCGTCCAGCACCTTGAGGGCCAGTTGCCGCCCGCTCAGGCCACCTTGTTTGTTGAGCGCATCAATCTGGGCTTGCATGATGGCCAGCCCTTCCTTGCCGGCCTCAGCCTGCGCTCCGGAGAGAGGTAGGCTGGTGCCGATGGTGATGCTGCTTTCCTGTGCATCTAGCGACAGGGCGGTGGTGGCGGAGGCCAGAAGCCAGGCGCTGCGCAATAGGGATTGCATATCTCTCCTCCTCGTTGTTATCAGCCCATGGTGGTTGGGCGGCAACAGGCGGGGGAGAGGGCAACCGTGGCTATGTCGGCTGGTGGCGACGTTATGCTGTTTTGACCCGTTTATGGCTTGGTCATTTGACCGGGGTCAGCGTCTTTCCAGCATCCACAGGCGTTTGCTGGCGCGGGTCATGGCAACGTAGAGCATGTTGCGCTCCGGGTCGCTCGCGTTGGGTGAGAGATGCCTGATATCGACGAAAGGCACAGCCACGAACTCATATTCATGGCCTTTGCTGCGTTCCACCGTGAGCAGTTGCAGGCTTGGCTTTTCCTGGCGCTGATGCTGTGCAATGCTCGACTGGACCATGAGGCTGAGACGGCCCAGGAATTCATCGACGGAAAGACCGGCGCAGATGCGTGACAGCGCTTTCAGGCTGGCCAGGCACTGGCGCAGTTCGCCCTGACTGATAGGGGCCTGAGCGAAGAATTGCCGCATCAGAGGGTGCTGGCACAGCCGCCCTGCATCGGCGCATTGGTCAGCGGGCAGGGCCAGCAGCCGGGCAGCAGGCGAGTCTGATGCGATGTGAGCGGCAAAGAAGCGGCGCATGGCGGCTTGCTGCCCCATGAGTTCGGCGGCAATGCGCAGCGTGTCGGACTCAGGAGAAGTCTCGCCCAGTGCGCCCATGTCGAACAGGCCGTTGGCCAGCAGGTCCCGGTCGGGAGAGGTGGCATGGCGCACGTAGCGCATCAGGCCTTCGGCTGCGCTGTTCAAAATACCTTGTGAGAGCAGCGCGCTGCCACTGCAGCCTTGCATGGCCCACAGCATGGCCAGCACCAGGGCGATTTCGCGGCGCTGGTAAAAGCGCTGCATGCCCTTGCAGGCATAGTGCACACCTTCATGAGCGAATAGCCATTCGAGCAGTACCGAGTCCTCGGGTGAGCGCAGGATGATTCGCAGCACAGCGGGTGGGTCTTGCGGCTTGCGGGGCAGGCGGGCCACCGTGGCATGGATATCCAGCAGCTGCCGCGCGCAGTCTTCATCATCGCCGTGGCGATGCTCGAACCATGCCGCAGCGTTGCGGTAATGGGCCTCGAACCCCACGCTGAAGAAGTGGTTCAGCTGCTGGCAGATGGCGGGGCCGAAGCGATAGGTCGTGTTGAGTGTGGTCTGGGCCGTGCCGGCGGGTAGCTCTTGCAGGATGCGCTGGGCACCGTCTCCAAAGACAGAGGACGCCCCCGGCAGGATGTGTTGGTTGAAGTCGCCTACACCGATGAAGCCGCCATTGCCACGCGCCAGGTGGCGCAGCACCAGCAGTGCGGCCTCGTCTAGGTCTTGCAGCTCGTCGAATAGCACTGCGTCGAAGCGGCCCTGCAGTGGCGCGAAGCAGGCATTGAAGTCCAGTGTGGCCAGCTGGCAGGCCAGCGCATAGGTGCAGTCGCCGGGCGCGTAGAACCGTGGCTCCTGGGTGGGGCCAGCGCGCAGCCGCTCATAGCTGCGCAACAGCCGGTACAGGCCGTAGTCAAGTGCGTTGTCGCGGCAGTACGCCAGCGCGCCAAGGCCGCTGTCCTCAATGCTGAGCTCCAGCATGCGCTGCTTGGCCTGGGCCTCGAAGGCGAGGAAGGCGCTGATGTCCAGGGGGCGGGCGAAATAGTCCGCCAGCTCGGGGATATCGATCTCTGCGTGCCGCTCGACCTCTTGAGACAGTGCTCCCTGCGCCTGCGCGATGAGCAGGTTCTTCTCCAGGTCGGAGGAAAGAATGGGGACAGGGTCGCCTTGCTCGGTGAGCATCTGGGCGCACAGCTGCTCTAGTGTGAGCAGATGCAGGTCTTCGAGCCGCACGGCGGTGAACCGGGTCAGCCGCTCCTGAATGGCCTTGATGCCGGCCTCCGAGTAGGCCAGCATCAGCACGTTGCGCGCACCCTTGGTGTGGATCAGATCGGCGGCCTTGATGGCCAGCGTGGTTGTTTTACCTGTGCCGGCCAGGGCGCGGATGAGCAGAGAGGGCGCTTCGCTGTTGAGTGCCTGGTTCTGGTCAATGCCGGGGTAATGCCTGGGTTGAAGGTTCATGCAGTGAATACTCCATCTTCGTTATCCAAGGCGCAGCCCATGCCGTGGGGCGCTTTTCGGAGCAGTCCTCAGCTCATGGCCTTGCGCAGCCACTCGGCAAAGGCCGCACATTCCCAGCGGTCCATGATGCCGGTCTTCCAGCACAGGTAGTGGGCGTGCGGGCTGTGGGCATCGGTGTCGAACAGACGCACCAGCGTGCCGTTCTCCAGCCAGGGCGCGCCCAGTTTGTGGCGCACCAGGGCAATGCCCATGCTGGCGGATGCGGCGTCGCACATCAGGCCAATGTCGTTGAACTGCGAGCCTTCGTTGGGTTCGGCCATGTCGAGGCCGGTGGCCGCAAACCAGGTGCGCCAGGGCTCCAGCGGGCTGCGCAGCAGCGGCATGCCTTCAAGGTCTTCTGGTCGCTCGAACGGGCCATGCTCCCGGATGAAACTGGGGGATGCCAGGGGCGTGATGGTGTCGCGGGCCAGCTCGATATGCTCCACATCGGCATAGTGACCGGCGCCAAAACGCACCATCAGGTCGGCATCTTCACCAATGACGTCCAGCAGCGGAATCGAGACTTGCAGCGCAATGTCAATCTCCGGGTAGGCCTCGGTGAACTGGCGCAGGCGCGGGATCAGAATTACGCGCGCAAAGGTGGGGGTGACGGCCAGTTTCAGGCGTCTGCGTCCCGGGGATACGGCTGCTCCGGGAAAGCGCTGCAGCGCGCCCAGACCTTCGCGGACATGGGCCAGATAGGCGATGCCGTCTGTGGTCAGTGAAAAATCCGCCCGGCCAAACAGGCGCGCGCCCAGCATCTGCTCCAGTTGCTTGACGCGGTGGCTGACTGCGCTGGGCGTCACGCACAGCTCCTCTGCCGTTTGCGTGACCGAACGCAGCCGCGCCAGGGCCTCAAAAGTAAGCAGGCACTGGATCGGCGGGATGCGCCGGGCGGTGATGCTGTTCAAGGCGCTGGGGCTGCGGGTCATGCAAAAAGTCCCAAGCCTGAGGGTTAGCGGAAGACCACGGTCTTGTGACCGTTCAAGATCACGCGGCGCTCGCTGTGCCACTTCACGGCGCGGGCCAGCACCTGGCTTTCGGTGTCGCGGCCACGGGCGGTCAGGTCTTCCACCGTGTCGGTGTGATCGGCACGGGCGACGTCCTGCTCAATGATCGGACCTTCGTCCAGGTCAGCCGTCACATAGTGGGCGGTAGCGCCGATCAGCTTCACGCCGCGGTCATGCGCCTGGTAGTAAGGCTTGGCACCTTTGAAGCTGGGCAAAAAACTGTGGTGGATGTTGATGGCACGGCCAGACAACTTTTTGCACAGGTCGTTGGACAGCACCTGCATGTAGCGGGCCAGCACGACCAGCTCTGCGCCTTCTTCCTGAATGATCTGGTACTGGCGCTCTTCGGCCTGAGCCTTGGTCGCTGCCGTCACGGGAATGTGGTGGAAGGGGATGTTGTAGCTAGCCGCCAGTTGATAGAACTCGCGGTGGTTGCTGACGATGGCCTTGATCTCGATAGGCAGCAGACCCGACTTCCAGCGGAACAGCAGGTCGTTGAGGCAATGGCCTTCCTTGCTGACCATGATCACGGTCTTGATCCGCTCAGTTTTGGAGTGCAAACTCCACTGCATTTGATATTGATCAGCTAATTCAGCGACAGATGCTTTAAGAGCGGCGGGGTCCTTGCCGTCACAGGCAAACTGCACGCGCATGAAAAACAGGCCAGTCACCGTGTCGTTGTACTGCGCTGCTTCTTCAATATTGCCGCCTTGTTCGAGCAAAAAGCCCGAAACGGCATGCACCAGGCCCAGTCGATCTGGGCAAGATAAAGTCAAAATATAGGCTTGGGTCATAGCTCGACGATTGTCGCAGCAAGGCGAGGACCCTGCGGACAAAGGAAATTCATGAAAAGCGATGGAGGCCATTCTCGCCTCACACCCTGGGTGATAGTCACCCTCTATGTGTGTGCGGGAATGATGTGGTTGGGCGCTCAGGCAAGCGTGCTTGACTATTTTGCGGTATCGCTCAATCGCCAGTCGCTGCGTTGGCAGATAGGCCTGTTCATCGTTTGGTTGCTGGTGACTGCACTGGTAGCGCTGTGGTTCATGCAGCGCAAGCGGCAAGCTGACCAGCGTAGTCGGGAAACGGCGCAGGAGCTGGAGCTGATCGTACGTTACGCGCCGGCCGGTATGGCCCGCGTGCACCTGGGTGGCGGCAAAATTGCCTGGGCCAATGCCAAACTGGCTGGCTGGCTGGGCTGCAGCGTGGAATCTCTGCGCGGTCAGGACTTTCGCGTTCTGGTGCCTGCTGACGACAAAGAAGAAATCGCCCTGCAGCTTGAGCGCCTGCTCGACGGCAGTACCAACTACTACCAGGCTCTGCGCACCTGCGTCAACGCCACCACCGGCAAGGCAACGCCCGTGCTGTGCACCACCAGTCGCGTGGCTTCCTCTGGTGTGGGTGGGCCGGTGGCCTTGGTCTGTGTGCTGCAAGATTTGAGCGAGATGGTGAACGCACGCAATGCCATGGTGCGCAGTGAAACCATGCTGCGCATGGCGCTGGAAGGCAGCGGTAATGGCGTCTGGGAATGGGATGCGCTGGCGTTGCGCCTGAACTTTTCTTCGGGTATGGGCGCTTTGCTGAAATATCAGGGCCAGGATCTGGCTGCGGACTTTGACTTCTACCAGCGCCTGCACCCCGAAGATGTGGCGGCGGCACGGCTGCAGGTGGATCAGGCTCTGGAGCAGGGCAGCATGCTGGTGCTGACGGCGCGGCTGCTGTGCTTTGATGGCATGTACCGCTGGTTTCGCGCCCGTGGTCAGGCCCATAAAGATGCGGATGGCCGATTGCTGCGCATTTCCGGCCTGCTGTCTGATCAGACCGCCAGCCGCGAGGCCGATGAGCGCAGACGACTGGCATCCACCGTGGTGGAAAACACCATCGAGGGCGTGGTAGTGACCGATGCGTACAGCCGCATTCTCTCGGTCAATCGCTCTTTCACGCGTCTGCTGGGTTTTTCTGAAGAAGAAATGCTGGGCCAGACCCCGCGCATGTTCAAGTCCGGCCGTCACGACAAGGCGTTCTACGACGCCATGTGGGCAAGAATGCGCGCCCATGGACACTGGCAGGGCGAGATCTGGAACCGCCGCAAGAACGGGGAAGTCTTTCCCGAGCGCATGTCGCTGAGCGCGGTCAAGGACGCCAATGATCATGTCACCCATTACGTCTGTATGTTCACCGACATCTCGGCCGAGAAGGCGCGTGAGCAGCAGCTGGAGTTTCTCGCGCACCGTGATGTGCTGACCGGTCTGCCCAATCGCTCGCAGTTCAGCCTGATGCTGGGCAATGCACTGGCGGACAGCCAGCTCACAGGCGCTGGCATGGGGGTGATGCTCTTCAATATCGACCGCTTCAAGGACGTGAACGACAGCTACGGTCACTCCATTGGAGACGATGTGCTCAGGCATGTATCGCATCAGATGCAGGCCGCCTTGCGCAGCGGCGACATCATCGGTCGACTGGCCGGGGACGAGCTGTGTGTGGTGGCCAACTCCCTCTCTAGCCGTCAAGCCGCCATAGAAGTGACAGAGCGTTTGATGGCTGCTGCGGGCAAACCGTGGACTACGCCAGATGGCCTGTCTGTCGTGGTCAGCGTGAGCGCTGGTATTTGCCTGTACCCCGAGCATGCGAAGACTGCCGAGGAATTGCTGCAAGGCGCCCATGCCGCAGTGTATGGGGCCAAGAGCCGAGGCTCCAACGCATGGTGCTTCTTCCATGAAGACATGACGCAGGCCGCGCGCGAGCGCCTTGAGCTGGAGGCGCGCCTGCGCCGTGCGCTGGATCTGGGTCATATGCGCCTGTACTACCAGCCGCAGATTGATTTGCAGACTGGCCGCCTGATGGGCGCAGAGGCACTGCTGCGCTGGCTGGACCCTGAAGAGGGCCTGATCTCTCCGGCGCGCTTTATTCCGGTGGCTGAAAGCTCGGGCGTCATCGGACCGCTGGGCTTGTGGGTGCTGGGCGAGGCTTGCCGCCAGGGCCAGCAATGGCGCACTGCGGGCCTGCCCGATCTGACGATTGCCGTGAATGTCTCGTTGCACCAGTTTTTGCTCACCGATCTGGTGGGCGCGACGAACCAGGTGCTGGCGGAGTCATGCTTTCCGGCGGAGTTTCTGGAGCTTGAAATCACCGAAAGTGCGCTGGCAGAAAAGCCTGAAGACGCGCTGGCCGTGCTCACCCGCCTGCGTGATCTGGGCCTGCGCCTGGCTATTGATGACTTTGGTACCGGCTATTCGTCGCTGGCTCACCTCAAGCGCTTTCCGCTCGATCTTCTCAAGATCGACCAGGGCTTTATCCGCGACATTCCCAACAGTGCGGACGACATGACCATCAGCAGCTCAGTCATTGCACTGGGCCACGCCATGGGCCTGAAGGTGCTGGCCGAGGGGGTGGAAACCCGCGAGCAGCTGGCATTTTTGCAGGAAAAAGGCTGCGACTACTTTCAGGGCTACTTCTGCAGCCGCCCCGTTCCTGCGGAAGACTTCACGCGTCTGCTGGAGAAAGCGCGTGACGGCCTGCCGCTGGTGGATATCGCTGCGGCTGGCGAGCATGTGGTGATTTGAACGTCAGCCGCCGATGCGAAAATCCGTGGAATCAGGGCTTGGGTGCAGCCCTGTTCTTCCACTGCTCGCCTAACTCTGCGCAGTGATCTTTAGAGGCGGTACCCGGCAGCGTCAGCAGCTTATCTGCTTTCATATTGATAGCTGCTTGCGCTTTATCTGATTGCGCTATGGCCACTTTGGGCTTGAAGTCTGCAGCCAACCAGGTAGGCACGCCAATATCGCTGCGTACATGGCCACGGCCTGCCACCAGCAGCACGGTCTGGCCGGGTTTGGCCCGTTTGTGCGCAGCGGCGCTTACCTTGGCCATGGCTTCATCGCGTGCCAGCTGAATGCGCGCCATGGGGGCGAATTGCGACTCGGGCAGCAGGCCGCAATGGCCTTCCTTGATGGCATCCAGCTGCAACTGCCAGCCTGCGGCGGGCAAGTGGCTGTCATAGCGGGCATCGCCCATGGCCTGCTTCATCTGGGCGCGGGGCAGGTTGCCGCCCAGCACGGGCACGCCCGCTTGCACAGCGGCCATCACCATGGGGCCATAGTCCTTCCACGGCCAGCCACCGGGGCCGCCGCCCTGCGCCCACAGCAGCGCAGTTTTCACTTCCTCATCGCTGGCGCCAGGCTGCAGGGCGCGGGTATCGCCGCCGGCTGGGGCCATCTCAATCACCAAAGCGGCCAGTTGCCCCTGGGCTGTCAGGTGGCGCACCGTAGCCGCTTCCCACTGGTGGTGCGATGTCTGGTCATGCTGCTCGCCCAGCAAGATGGCGGGGGTACCTGACCATTGCGCCAGCGTTTGCTGCCACTGGGCATCGCTAGTCAGAGCAGGGCTCTGATGGGCGCAGCCGCCCAGAAGCAAGGCGGTGGCAAGAATGAGAGGCTTAGCCAGCGGTTTGAAAAAAGGGCGTTGAAGTACCTGCGAAGAAGTCCACATATTGACCAGTCCTGTTTTGAAAGACGGGGCATGGCTTCGTACCTCAGAAAATCGCACCGGCTTTGCCCACCGAAATTTGACGCGGGGCAGCGGATGTTGGCCGCTGCCTCAAAGCTATTGTCAGGCCTTGTCGGGCTGTTGTTCTGCGTAAAGCGCCACTTTATCGAGGGCTTCAGCGCGCAAAACCACAATGGACTGATGAAAAAGCACTGACGACTCTGCAGCTTCATCAGCCTGAGCCTTGACGGCTTGCTGGGCGGCGCACTGATGTGGATGGCCTGGCAGCACAACGCGCAATGCGAGATTCATTGCCCAAAGCTAGGCGTGGACTGGGACTAGGTTTTGTGCTGAGCGGATTGATGCTCTTGGGTGCGGCATAAACTGCAAAAAGCATAGCTGGTAGCGCTTGCTGCATCTGCACAAACCATGAAAAAAGCCACTCAAGTGATTGAGTGGCTTTTGTTTTGAGGCGTATAGCTCAGTGGATGATGACTGGCTGCTGGGCGAGGCCGGTGTATTTGTCCAGCGTTTCCTCTACCTCTTCTTCAGTGGGGGCGTCTTGCTGCCAGGCCAGGATGGTCTTTTGGAACATTTCGGCCCAGGAGCCATCGAGGTACACCTCTTTGCCCGAGCGCTTGTCCACAATTTCAAAGCCGTGGCGGGGCAGTTGGTGCTTTCGCTCTGTTGCGGCCGGGGCAGTGCCTGCCGGAACGTCTGCCTCCACGTCTGGACGCAGATGGAGCACCGCAAAGGATTCCGAGTCGTAAAGCATTTGCATGGTGATCCCCCTTTCATTTCCGTTATGAGCATGCCTGCCATGGAATATGGCGACAGGGTGCCGCATTTCAAGCTGGAAATGCCTGCTCTTGGCACTTGATCACAGTATTCCATGGATTAGGCTGCGCTGTGCAGGCCCGGCTTTCGCCTGCTGTGGTAGGCCGCGCTTTGGGCGGCACGCCAGCGCGGGACTCTTGGGCTTGCAGGCGGCGGGCCTTGTGCAGCTCTGGGTGTGAGTGCTTGATCTGATGCGGGCTCGGGGTTTACGTCAGGAGCCAGACGCTTTACGGCTATTGCGGCGCAGGCGAGTATTTTTTGAGCTGCAGGTCCACAAAGTCATCCTGGCCCTGCGTGAGTTTGATGCGCACGGGCAGGTATTGCATGGCTGGAGCCAGCCAGACCGCACCGCGCTGGTCGTTGCCGCTTTTGCCGGGCAGCTTGTCTAGCCGCAATGCCATGACGCTGCCAAACGGCAAATCCAGCGCCTCGGTCGCGCCCACGCGGAACTGCCAGCGGGCGGCTGAGCGGGCGCTGCTGGCGGTCATCTCAATCAGTGTGCCGGGTGGGTATTTGCTGGGGTCAGCCGCCATGAGGGCGGAGAGTTGCAGAAACACGCTGAGGCGGTCTTGTACGCCATCGGCAATCGCCGCATCGGCCGTGCCGCCGCTGAAATGAGCCTTGCCGCTGGCGACGTCAAAGTTGGCGGACTGGGTTTTGCGCCCCTTGTCGCTGAAGTTGAGTGGCTGCAGGCCGCTGGGCGTGATCAGGCCCTCACTGGTCTGAGAGCGCTCGCCCATCAAAAACATGCTGATGGACTGGCGCGCCTGATAGTACTGGCCGTCATGCTGCCACTGCAGCTGGGCACCGGCCGAGTACTGAAAGCCTTTGACCTGACCGGAGGCATTGAACTCCAGCGTGGCCGAGTTGGGCAGGGAGACCGGCAGCACCGTGCCCGGCGGCAGAGGCGCACCGCCTGCGGGAGTGACCTGAAGCGAGCGGGCGGTGTCTGCGCCATTGGTTTCAGGCGGCTCGGCAGCGGGCTCGGGATCTGGAGGGGGTGCAGGTGGTGTTGCCGGGGCCGGGGCTTCTACCGGTGCTTCTGTTTCAGGAGCTTGTTGCGCTTGCGTATCTTGGTCTGGAGGCTGATTTGACTCAGATTCTGGCGCAGGAGCCGGTGCTGGAGCGGGCGGCCTTGGCGCAGGCCTTGGCTTGGTGGGTTGGGGTGCAGGGGCCGCCGGTTCAGGCGCAGGCGGCTTGGGAGTGGGCGGTGGAGGAGCCGCTTCCACCATGCGCGTTTCCATCACGATGGGCGCATCTGCAGGCTTGGGTGGGTTGAGCTGGGGCAGACCCCACAGCGCCAGTGCATGGGCCACCAGCACCGCGCCGGTGACGGGCAACAGGATTTTGCGTGGCTGAGTAGTGCTGCCCATGGGCTGTGGGGATTGGCTCGGAGTGGATTATTCGCCGGCGGTGGCGCGCCAGCCCAAATCGCTGGAGAGCTGGCGGGCGGCGGCCTGCAGCGGCGCGTCTATGGCTCCACCATATTCGGGGTCGAAAGTCGCCAGCGAGCCCAGGGTCATCAGGCCCAGCACGATATGACCTGATGCATCGAAGACCGGCACGCAGAAGGCCACGATACCGGGCAACACGGTATCGACCACGCGGGCCGTGCCGCGCTCGCGCACTTCGGCCAGCATGGCGGCAATGGCTTCTTCGGTCAGCGGCAGGTCCTGGCGCTTGGCCTTGCGCGCGCGTTCCAGCTCGGGCTCCAGCAGCGGCGCGGTGATTTCGCGCGGCAGCCATGCGCCAAAGCAGCGGCCTGTGGCCGAGGCAAGCATGGGCATCACATCGCCCAGACGCAGATTGGCGGTGACGGACTGCGCCGACTCCTCCCAGTGCACGATGGTGGGGCCGTGATTGCCCCAGACGGCAATCGCCAGCGTGTGGTTGAGGGTGTCCAGCAGGCTGGGAATGCGTTCTCGGGCCAGACGCACCGGATCGAGCCGGGCCAGCGAGGCCAGGCCGATTTTGAGCGCCGCTGGCCCTAGGTCATAGCGCGAATTGCGCTCATCCTGACTGACCAGACCGATACGCTGAAAGCTCACCAGATAGCGGTGAGCCTTGGCCGCACTCATGCCTGCGGCAGCGGCAACATCTTTCAGCATCAGCGGGCCGCTGGCTTGCGCCAGTGCTTCGACTAGGGAGAAACCCACTTCGACCGACTGAATCCCTGCGCGTTCCTTATCCATTGCAATAGAATCGTGTTTTGTTTAGTTAAATCAATTTAACCAATCGTAATTTTGGCTAGCGTTGTCAGGCATTGTGCCAGCAACGCAAGCAAAGCAGAGGGATAGAGCATGAAGCTGGCAACGTACAAGGATGGCTCGCGTGATGGGCAGTTGGTTGTGGTGTCGCGCGACCTGAGTCAGGCCTGCTATGCCACTGGCATTGCCAACCGCATGCAGCAGGTGCTGGATGACTGGAGCTATATGGCTCCCCAGTTGCAGGATTTGTCGCATGAACTCAATCACGGCAAGGCACGCCACGCCTTCCCGTTCGACCCGCAGCGCTGCATGGCACCGTTGCCACGTGCTTATCAATGGGCCGATGGCTCGGCCTATATCAACCATGTGGAACTGGTGCGCAAGGCGCGCAATGCCGAGGTGCCAGCCAACTTCTACAGTGACCCGCTGATGTACCAGGGCGGCAGCGATGACTTCATCGGCCCCTGCGACGATGTGATCGTGCCCAGCACGGCCATGGGCATCGATTTCGAGGCGGAAATCGCCGTCATCACCGGCGATGTGCCCATGGGCACGGACACCAAAGATGCGCTGGACGATATTCGCTTAGTCATGCTCGTTAACGACGTCAGCCTGCGCAACTTGATTCCCAATGAACTGGCCAAGGGGTTCGGCTTCTTCCAGAGCAAACCAGCGACGGCTTTCAGCCCCGTGGCCGTGACGCTGGATGAGCTGGGCGGTGCCTGGAAGGGTGGTCGTCTGCACCTGACGCTGCAATCAACCTGGAATGGCCGCAAGGTCGGCATGTGCGATGCGGGCGAGGACATGACGTTCCACTTCGGCCAGCTGATTGCCCATATCTGCAAGACGCGTAATGTGCGCGCCGGCTCCATCGTGGGCAGCGGTACGGTGAGCAATCGTGGCGTGGAGACTGGCAGTGGCAAGAATAAGCGCATGGAATGGCCCAAGGGCTATAGCTGCATCGCTGAAAAGCGCTGCATCGAGACCATTCAGGATGGCGCGCCCAAGACCGAGTTCATGCAGTTTGGCGACACCATCCGCATCGAGATGAAGGGCAAGGACGGCCAGAGCATTTTTGGCGCCATCGACCAGAACATTGCGCCGCCCGGTGGCAATGATGCGGCTCCAGAATGCGCTGCAGCCGATACTCCCAAGGTCTAACTTGGCTGCAACGCTGATGGCTGCCCTAATGCTGACCCCCAAGCCTGTTTGTTCGCCGTTGGCTCGCCGCTTTCTGGTGTTGGCCGCTGCGCTGACTTCTGGCCTGGTACTGGCGGCATCGCCTGCCTATGGCGTGAAAGCAGGCAGCAAGGCCAGCAGCACAGCGGAAGCTGCTGTGATCTGCCCGGCCAAGCCCGCGATGCCGACACCGGCAGAGATGAAAGCGCTGGCCGCGCAGGCGCAGGAAAGAGGTCTGCTCTGGCGCGTGACGGATAGCCAGAGTGATGGCGCGCGTGCCAGCTGGCTCTACGGAACCATGCACGTGGGCAAGCGCGAATGGCTGATGCCGGGGCGCAGCATTGTGCGTGCTGTGCAGGGCGCAGATCAACTGGCGCTGGAGTTGAATCTTCTGGACCCGGAGGTGGGCAAAGCACTGGCCGAAGGCCTGAAGGCGCGTGCTGATGCGCCGCCGCTGGCAGCAGACTTGAGCCAGCGACTAAACCGGCAGCTTAAGCTGGCCTGCGCCGAAGACTTGGTCCGACTGCGGCCCGAAGCGCAGATTCTGGGCCTGCTGGCCAAGACTGGCAGCCGGCAAGGGCTGAATGCGGAGTACGGCGTAGATATCACGCTGGCGGGCATGGCCTATGCGCTGGGCAAGCCCATCACAGGGCTGGAGGCGGTGCAGACCCAGCTCAATGAGCTGGTGTCCGATGATCCCGTCGAGATCGCCGAAACCGTGGATGACGGGCTCAAGCAGCTGGAAGATGGCATGGCGCCTGAGATGCTGCAACTGCTGGCGCAGGTTTGGGCCAGCGGCAATGTGCGCAAGCTGGAGAACTATGCCGACTGGTGCGACTGCGCCAATACAGAACGCGAGCGCGCTCAGCTCAAACGCATGATTGATGGCCGCAACCCCGGTATGGCTGACGGCATTGCGGCGCTGCTTAAGCAAGACAAAACGGTGTTTGCCGCCGTGGGTGCGCTGCACATGGTGGGGCCTATGGGCTTGCCCGAGCTGCTGCGGCAGAAGGGTTACCGGGTTGAACGGGTGGAGTTCACACCATTGTCACTGCAGAAAAAACCGTCAAAACCCATGAAAACCGAATAAAGACAAGCGCAGGCTGCTATGAATAAATTAGAGCAAGCGGCCTTGCGAAGACAGCACAAGATTTCATCGCCCCAAACATAAACCTAAGGAGACAAATGATGGATCGTCGACAATTTCTGGCCGCTGTGGCTGCTACTTCGGCTGCGGGAGCCTCCCCCTTCGCCATGGCGCAGGAATGGCCTTCCAACCCCGTGCGCTGGGTTGTGCCTTACCCACCGGGTGGCGGCACCGATGTGCTGGCCCGCACCGTGGCCGAAGCCATGCGCAAGAGCCTGAATCAGACCATCGTGGTAGACAACCGCCCCGGTGCCTCGACCAATATTGGCGGCCAGATGGTGGCCTCGGCCAAGGCTGATGGCTACACCATCATGTCTGCCGATAACGCCATCCTTGCCTTCAACGAGCACCTGTTTAGCAAGCTGCCGTTCAACCCTGATAAAGACTTCAGCTATGTGGGCGGTATCAGTCGCTTCCCTATGGCTCTGGTGGTGAACCCTGCGTTTGAAGCCAAGGATTTCAAGGAATTCCTGGCCTACGCCAAGGCCAACCCTGGCAAGCTCAATTACGCCTCGCCCGGCAATGGCTCGCCCCATCACCTGGCCATGGAGCTGTTCAAAAGCCGTACCGGCACCAGCCTGACCCACATCCCCTACAAGGGCGCAGCGCCCGCCGTGGCCGATGTCATGGGCGGGCAAGTGCCTTGCATGTTCCTGGATCTGGCCTCGGGCCTGCCCGTGATCCAGTCCGGCAAGGTGCGAGCCCTGGCCATTGGCACTGCCAAGCGCGTGCCCAACCTGCCCAATGTGCCTACGCTGGCCGAGCTGGGTCTGAAGGACTCCGAGGTCTATGCCTTCCAGGGCATTCTGGGCCCTAAGGGCATGCCGCCTGCCATCGTGCAACGCCTCAACAGCGATCTGCAAAAGGCCTTGAGCTCCCCCGATGTGGTCAAGCGCATGGCTGACTTCGGCATGGAAGCCCTGCCCGGCACGCCTGAGCAATTTCACCAGCTGGCCCGCGCCGAAGCCAAGCGCTGGGGTGAAGTCATCAAGACCGCTGGCGTGAAGCTGGACTGATCATTTTTTGATCCACGGCGTGACTTTGAGTAGGAGCGTCGTTTGAAAATGAATATCGGAACCCCGGATCAATAAGGTGTTGCCTGTTGCTCCGGGGTGAGCTGATACACACAATTGCGGCTGCTTACTACCCTGGAGCAGGGCAGAACATGTCATTCGCGAACCATAACGAGTTGCTGCTGAATCTGTATCGGCTGTCGCATGAGCAGCCCATTCATCAGTTTCAGGACTCGGCGCTAGAGTTGCTCAAGCAGGTGCTGCCCTTCGATACCGCGATGTGGGGGGCGGCAACCATGACAAATTGCGGAATTGACATTCACTCCATACACCTGCACAAGCAGTCTGAAGAGATGCTGCTGGCCTATGAGGAAGTCAAGCATCTGGATACGGCTGGGCAGGAGGCGGTGCGGCGTTTCAATGAAGCACTGGCTTTTGATCGGGATGCGTGGTTTGGCGGCCAGCATCAAAAGGCAGTGCGAGACTACGGAATGCGTTTCGAGCAGCCCCACTTTTTCATCTGCGCGGTGCGTGAACCGGCCACGAGTCTTGCGCACTGGCTGACGTTGTTTCGCTCGCAATCTTCTGCGCATTGCACGGAGGCAGAACGCCAGTTGCTGGCCATGACGATGCCGCATGTGCAGCAGGCACTGTCCGTCAATCGACTCACACATCTGCACCAGAATCCCCGGGAGCAGGCCGGGCAGCAAGCAGGGGCGGCCATGGCAGATGCCCGCGGCATGCTCTATCACATGGACTCCATGTTCGAGCATTTGATGCGCATGGAATGGAGCAACTGGCGTGGCCTGCGTCTTCCCGATGAATTGATGAGCAGCGTGCAGTGCGCACTCCGAAGCCATGTGGGGCGGCTGCTGGTCGTGCGTATGCAGTTCGAGCACGGACTTCTGTGGCTCAGGTGCAGGCCCCGGTGTGCAGCGGATGAACTGGCACCCAAGGAGTTTATGGTGGCGCATATGACGGGCAAAGGCCTTACGCACAAGGAGATCGCCAAAGTGCTGGATCGCTCGCCTGCGACGGTGCGCAACCAGATTCGTGCCATCTACGAAAAACTGGGTGTGAGCAATGTGGCAGAGCTGATAGAGGCTTTGCGACTGGCTCAGTGATGCGCAAGGCCATGGTTATTGCTACTGTGAAACGCTCGCTGGCGTGCCATGTGCCTCATAGCTGAAGGGAGTTACGGCACCGCCTGAAGCCGCGATACTGAACTCTCCGGCGGCAAGAAGATTCAAGCTGGCGTCCGGCGACAGTACCTCTACCCGGTAGCGACCGGGTGCCCAGTCGGCTGGCGAGTACATCCACAGCGGCATGCTGTCTCCTGGCACTGAAGGCAGAGCCTGGGCAGAAAGATCCATCACCTGGTTATCGCTCATGTTGCGCCAACGCAGTAGTACGGAGTCGCCCGCAATATTGGCGGTGGGCAGGCTTGCATCCACATAGCGTTCATGTGTGGAGAGTATGGGCTCCTCTGTGTGGGTTGTCGGGTGGGCGGTGCTGCCCTGCGGGCCGAATGCGATCTGCTTGGCGCTGGCTCTGTGGACGGCCTTCTGACCATCCAGCAGGCTATGCAGGCGCTCCAGTGCCAAGCTGCCGGGTGTAAAGCCGTGAGCCTGAAGCCACTGGGCATCCAGCCCAGACTGCTGCTGCAGCGCATCCCACAGTTCGCTGGACGGTACTTGCCCTGCACCATGCGCTGAAGGCAGAGCAGCGGCGTCAGTGGTTGCGACAGTTGTGAGTGCTGGCCGGTCAAGGCTTGCTGCTGCACTATGAGGGGGAATCCCTGCCGCCAGCGCAGGCCGATGCTCTGCCGCAGGTGATGCGGTATCAAGCATCAGCCAGCCGCCACCTGCAATGGCTGCGGCCAAGGCCAGGCCAGAAACTATTTGGATTTGAGCCATGATTCTCGTGCGGTAGTGCAGGCGCTCTGGCTGGAATGCTGGCTGATATAGGTGAAGCCTTCTGCGCCTCCGCAGCCCCCTTCACCCTGGCGAACAGGGCCGTAGCAAGCGCCTGTGAGCAGGGTGCTGCTGGTCTTGCCGCACATGTTGTAGTAGGTTTGTGAGGATGGTGTGACGATGTTGGGCGTTGTGTTGCTGCCGCCGCAGTTCAATGCTTTGGACGAGTCGCGTGCGTACTGCACCGCCTTTTTGTAGACATCGTTGTAGTGCTTGTCTGCCTCGGTCTTCGCGCCTTTCTGGCAGGCTGCAATGACTTGCTGAAGGTGCGAATCAGCCATGCCATAAGAGCCTGAGACCTGGATGCCACAGGCATTGGCTTGAGCCCGCTCCGAAGATGAAATCAAGTCCGTGTAATTGCAGGAGGAGCTACTGCCGGAGCCGGAACTGCCGCTACCGCTGCTGCCACTTGAGGTGCCAGTGCTACTGCTGGAGTCGCCACCGCCGCAACCGGAAAGACTGAGTGCTAGCAGGAGTGATGCGCTCAGAGTCCAGGGGCGCGCAGAGCTAAGGCCGGGTATTGACATCATGGTTCTATCCTCTCGATGAGTAATGAACAGAACCATACGTACAGTGGCGCAGCGGAGAAATGGTGCAATTGCACCATTGCGACGGCTCTTGATTCGCGTGGACGCGTTGACCTGCGCCAGGACTGGCGGGTCGCGAAAAATGTCCAGGGTGCGGAAATTTTGGATGAAAAATGGTCTGAGCCGTTCAAAAGAAAGCGGTTGAAGCTATTGAATCAATAGCAATCCATCTTGCGATGACAGGCTCAGGCCACTTCCCGCTTTGGCTGCGCTCAGCGCCTGTCGCAAAGAGGTGGATTCACCCGCCAGGCTTTGTGGCGGGGAGGATCTTGATGAACCGTTGCAGTCAGCTTGAACGTTGAACCATGACCTGGTTACGGCCACCGTGCTTGGCAGCGTAGAGCATGGCATCAGCCTGCAGGAAGACCGTCTTGATGTCATCGTCAGTTTCTGGCCAGTGCGCCACGCCCAGAGAGATGGTGATGCGGCCGATCTGTGGAATCTCCATTTCCTCGACCAGCAGGCGCAGGCGCTCGGCGGCCTGGGCCGCAGCCTCCAGCGCAGTGCAGGGCAGCAGCAGCAAGAATTCTTCGCCGCCCACACGGCAGGCTACGTCGCCCGCTCGGGAAACATCGCGCATGGTGTGCGCCAGTTGCCTGAGCACTTCGTCGCCCGTGTCATGGCCGAAGCTGTCGTTGATGCGCTTGAAATGGTCGATATCAATAGCGATGACGGCAAAGGCGAGCGCCTGTGACTCGAAGGAGGCAATGGCGGCCTCCAGGTGGCGGCGGTTGCCCAGCCCGGTCAGCGGGTCGGTGTTGACGTCTTCGCGCAGCTTGGTGATGTTGCGCTGCAGCAGGTTCAGACCCTTGAGCATGGCTTTTTTCAGCTCATGAGACTCAAAGTACCAAGACTTGACGGCCTGAATGTTCTGCGCGGTCTCGGGCTTGTCCATATCGTGTGCGCCATTCGCCAGCTGGCGCAGCGGGCTGGCAATGCGGCGTGCGCTCCACCAGATGACCACCAACATGACCAACGCAATGGGCAGCGTTTTGTAGAGAACGGCGCGCATCAACTTGTTGAGCGGTGCCAGCGTGGTGGCCTTGGGGCGCTGGGCCACGATCCCCCAGCCGGCGACGGGAATGATGGCGTAGCCGGCCAGCATCTCCACACCCTTGCTGTTGAACACGGTGGCGGCACCTGAGTCCCCTTTGATCACCGAGTTGATGACGTCGTTGTTGATCACTCTGTCGCCTACGCGATGGCCGTCGGGGTGGTAGATGATGTGCTTGTTCTTGTCCACCACATAGACATAGGTACCGTCCTGGTAGAAGTGCGAGCCCAGCAGGGTTTCGAGAATATTGTCTTCCTTGAGGTAGACGCTGCCGCCCACGGCACCCAGGTATTGCCCGTCAGCGCTAAAAATAGGCTGCGAGATAAAGACGATGTAGTTACCCGTGGTGGACAAATAAGGCTGGCTGACCACCGGGCCGCGCTTGGTCAGCGTTTCCACGACCCCTGCGCTTTGCAGTGTCTTGCCCTTGATCTGCAAGGTTTCGGGTGAGGTGGCCAGCACATAACCCGTGGGGTCGATGATGGTGACGGAGTTGAAACTCTTGGTTTGAAGGCGCAGGCGATGGGCTTCCTGGGTCAGGTACCCGGTGTCCTTCATGTGAGGGACCATGAGCTGGGCGCTGTACGCCAGTTGCTGCAGGGCGGACTGCAGAAAATCATCCGTGCTCTTGGCTAGCTTGGTCGCGTAGGCGTGGTGGCCTTCCAGTGTGGTGTCTATCAACTGCTGGCGCTGCACCAGGTAGCCGGCGTAGAAGGTGTTGATAAACGGGATCAGCGCGCTGGCGATGGTCAGCGCGAGGATCAGACGCCGCAGGTCAAGCCGGGAGGGCGCAAGGCTGCGGCGCCAAGTGGTGGATTTCTTCACTGTGTGTGTTGCGGTGGCGGGGCGGCCTTGCTCCTGTGCTTCAGGGCAGGCAGTCCCCGGTCACATGTTCATGGAGTACTTGCCCGCATTATGGTTCTTCGGGCCAGAGTCCGGTTCATGGTCAACCACGATGCAGGGCATGTCAGGCAGGCCCTATTCGCTGAACCTGCACCGCACAGTCGTAAAAGCAGGGTGCACGGCCAATGTCGGTGAGCTTCTGGTGCGTCAGCTCGTTCACATTGGTGCCGTTGGCCCCTTGCTTGCGCCACCAGATACCTAGCCCCACCACCAGCCCCAGACGTGCGCGGCCGTTGAGGCTGGCATGGCAGACATGCTCGCCACGATCATTGAAGACGCGCAGCCGGTCACCGTCGGCAATACCGCGCAGAGCGGCGTCGTCAGGGTGCATCTCCAGCATGGGCTTATCTTCCATGCGGGCCAGACTGCCCACATTGGCAAACGTGCTGTTGAGAAAGTTGCGTGCGGGCGGCGAGATCATGGCCAGCGGGTAGTCGGCCGTGGGAGGCTCGTAATTGGGAAGATAGTCGGGCAGGGTGTTGATGCCCAGCCGGGCCAGCGCCGGATTGTCAAACTCGCACTTACCGGATGGAGTGGCAAAGTGCCCTTCCGCAAACGGCGCATCGGGCAGCGGAATATGCGCAAAGCCGCGCTCCATCAACTCTTCAAAATCAATAGCTGTATGCGCAACAGCTGCAAGGCATAGAGCCTCATCTGAATCTGAAAAATGGGCCGCAGCAAAGGCGGGGTCGAGTCTGGCCATGTGGGAGGCCAGGTCGCGGAAGATCTGCCCGTTGCTGCGGGCCTGACCCTCGGGTGCAATGGCGGGGCGGTTGAGCAGCACATCGGTGTGGCCGTAGCTGCCGTGAATGTCCCAATGCTCGAGCTGGGTGGTGGCGGGCAGCACATAGTCGGCGTAGTCGGCCGTGTCGGTCATGAAATGCTCAAGCACCACGGTAAACAGGTCTTCGCGCTCAAAACCGGCGGCTACCTTGGCAGACTCCGGAGCCACGGCCACGGGGTTGCTGTTGTAGACCACCACGGCTTGTACCTGCGGGCCAAATTGGGCATCGCCTTCATGCAACAGCACATCACCAATCTGGCTCATATTCAGCGTGCGCGGCCTGCGCTGGCCCAGCAGCTGGGGCATTTGTACTGCAGGCCGGTTAAAGGGCGATACGCCTGAACTCGATAGCAGCAGGCCTCCGGCACGATTGCGCCAGGCGCCAATCAAGGCGGGCAGGCAGGCAATGGCCCGCACCGCATTGCCGCCGCCGCGCACGCGCTGCATGCCGTAGTTCAGGCGAATGGCTGCCGGTTGGGTCGTGCCGTAGTCACGGGCCAGTGACTGAATCTGCTCCACCGTCAGCCCGCAGACCTGAGCAGCGCGCTCTGGAGGCCACTGTAGTGCTCTGGTTTTGAGAGCATCCCAGCCTTGCGTGTATTGCGCCAGGTAGTCGTGATCGAGCCAGTTATTGACGATCAGCTCATGCATCAGCGCCAGTGCCAGTGCGGCATCGGTGCCGGGAAGCAGCTGTAGATGCTCGTGGCATTTGTCGGCGGTTTCGCTCTTGCGTGGGTCTATGCAGATCAGCTTGGCTCCGTTGCGCTTGGCCTCTTGCGCATAGCGCCAGAAATGCAGATTGCTGGAAATGCTGTTGCTGCCCCAGATCAGGATGAGCTGGCTCTCGGCAAAAAACTCCACCCGCATGCCCAGCTTTCCGCCATAGGTGTGGGTGAGCGCTTCGCTGCCCGCGCTGGCGCAGATGGTGCGGTCCAGCAGGCTGGCACCCAGCTGATGAAAGAAGCGCCGGTCCATGCTTTCGCTCTGCACCAGGCCCATGGTGCCGGCGTAGCTGTAGGGAAGAATCGCCTCGGGGTTGTGCTGCGCAATCTGGTACAGGCGCTGGGCAATGTCGGCCAGGGCCTCGTCCCAGCTGACGGGGGTGAACTGGCCGCTGCCCTTGGGGCCGCTGCGCTTGAGCGGCTGCAGCACGCGGCCTGCGTGGTAGGTGCGCTCCGTGTACTTGCTGACCTTGGCGCAGAGAACGCCACCTGTGTGTGCATGCTCTGGGTTGCCCTGGACCTTGATGGCCGTGCCGTCTGCGACGGTGGTAATGAGGGCGCAGGTGTCCGGGCAGTCATGCGGGCAGGCGCCGCGTACTTGAGCGATGTGGGGCATGTTGTGAGCTCGAAAACAGGAGCAATTCGCGGACAAACCGCTTTGTCAGCCTATTATGCGGCTCGCATGAATGTCAAAAAACGTGAAGTGCGACATACCAAAAATGAGCCGATCAGGCTCGTAATGATGAACAGTCAGTAATGAGAGCGAGAGCAATGCGAGACATGCAAATGGGATGGAATCGTCGTCAGTTTGTGACTGCCACGGCAGGCTTGGCCGCTGGAGTCTGGGGAGTGAACAGCTATGCACAGGAGGCGACAGGCCCCATCGTGCTGGGCCAGTCTTGCGCACTGACAGGGGCATCAGCACAGCTGGGTACGCAGTTCTCGCAGGGTGCCAAGCTGTACTTCGATCAGCTCAATGCCCAGGGCGGCATCGGCCGCCGTCTGGTAGAGCTGCGCACGCTGGATGACGGCTACGAGCCCGAGCGCTGTGTGGCCAATACGCAAAAATTTTTGGCCGATAACGTGATGGCCTTGTTTGGTTACCTTGGCACCCCGACCAGCATGGCAGCACTCCCCTTGCTGCAAAAAGCCAAGGTGCCGCTGATTGCGCCTCTGACAGGTAGCGCCGCTTTGCGTGACCCCAAGCTGGCACAGACGGTCTTCAATCTGCGCGCCTCCTATGCCGATGAAACCGCGCTCATGGTCAAGCAGCTGGTCTCGCTAGGCCTCAAGAAAATAGCGGTGTTTTATCAAAATGATGCCTATGGCCAGTCGGGTCTTGATGGCGTGACCCAGGCATTGCAAAGCCAGGGCCTCAAGCCCGTGGGAGCGGCCACCGTGGAGCGCAACTCTCAGGATGTGGGCAACGCGATCAAGACATTGGTGCCACTGGGCGCGGATGTGATCGTGCAAGTGGGCACTTATGCGGCCAGCGCCGCCTTTGTGCGCGCCGCGCGCCAGGCCGGTTATGGTGGTCAGTTCTACAACGTGTCGTTTGTGGGGACCTCGGCGCTGGCCAAGGCTTTGGGCAAGGAGGCCGAGGGCGTTGTGGTGACCCAGGTCGTGCCTTCGCCCTTCAAGACATCACATCCTCTGGCGCGCGAGTTTCAGGCAGCACTGCAGAAAAACGGCGGCTCATTGCAGCCCAATTACTCGAGCATGGAAGGTTATCTGGCCGCCCGTGTTGTCGGTGAGGCGCTGAAGTCTGCCGCCGCCGCTGGTCGCCTGCAGCGCGACGGTCTGGTGGCGGCGCTGGAGGCCCTGAACGGCCAGCAGGTTGCTGGTTTCCCCATCGCTTTCCGCCCTCAAGCTGGCAAGCCGGGTTTTGTGGAGCTGTCCATGCTCACAAGCGACGGAAAAGCAAGAGTTTGAGGCTTTGATACAGCGAGGGCGCAGCCTCTCTTGCTTTGGGTCATCATATTGTTTTTGCCAATGATGACCCCAAGGAGAGAGCGCATGGCCCTGCTGCCCGAACTTCAAAAAAGCGCCCCTGATATTGCCGCCCTGCGCCGCGATATTCATGCTCACCCGGAGCTGTGTTTTGAGGAGATTCGCACCTCCGATCTGGTCGCTGACAAGCTGGAACAATGGGGTATTCCTACCCATCGTGGTCTGGGCAAGACCGGGGTGGTAGGCATCATTCACGGCTGCGATGGTGGCAAGAATGGCCGCGCCATTGGCTTGCGCGCCGATATGGACGCCCTGCCCATGCAGGAGTTCAACACTTTTGAGCATGCCAGCCGCCATGCGGGCAAGATGCACGCCTGCGGCCACGACGGTCACACGGCCATGCTGCTGGCCGCCGCGCAATATCTGGCGGCTCATCGCGACAGCTTTGAGGGCACGGTCTACGCCATCTTCCAGCCCGCAGAAGAAGGCGGCGGCGGCGCGCGTGAGATGGTCAATGACGGCCTGTTCACCCAGTTCCCCATGCAGGCCGTGTATGGCATGCACAACTGGCCTGGCATGAAGGCCGGAACCATGGCTGTGGGCGCAGGCCCGGCCATGGCCTCAAGTAATGAATTCAAGATCGTGGTGCGTGGCAAGGGTGGTCACGCCGCCATGCCGCACATGGTGGTGGATCCGGTGCCCGTGGCGGCCCAGCTCATCATGGCGTTTCAAACCATCGTCAGCCGCAACGTAAAGCCGATTGAAGCAGGCGTGATCTCCGTCACCATGATTCATGCGGGCGAAGCCACCAACGTGGTGCCCGACAGCGTAGAGCTGCAAGGCACGGTGCGCACCTTCTCGCTGGAGGTGCTGGACCTGATCGAGCAGCGCATGAAACAGATCAGCGAATCGCTGTGCGCCGCCCACGGAACGCAATGCACGTTTGAGTTTGTGCGCAACTACCCGCCCACCATCAACACTGCCCCCGAGGCCGAATTTGCGCAAAACGTGATGCGTGAAATTCTGGGTGATGCTGGCGTGGTACCGCAGGAGCCATCCATGGGCGCAGAAGACTTTGCCTTCATGCTGCTGGAAAAGCCCGGCGCCTACTGCTTTATCGCCAACGGCGACGGCGATCACCGCGCGCTGGGCCACGGCGGCGGCCCCTGCACGCTGCACAACCCCAGCTATGACTTCAATGACGAGCTGATCCCGCTGGGGGCCACCTTCTGGGTCAAACTGGCCCAGCGCTGGCTGGCTGAACAGACGCGAGGTTGATTGTCTTGGTGTGAAAAGGGCTGCTTTCGTGGGCAGCCCTTTTGTTTTCCGATGACGGAATAAAAAAAGAACGGTCGTTCTAATTTTCGTGGTTTTTCGCTACACTGATCCAGACATTCATAAGCCCAGGAGACCCCCTCATGTCCGATCTGAACGCCACGTTTGAAGAAGCCGTCAAGAATTCCACCTCGATCAGCGAGCGTCCCGATAACGCCACGCTGCTCAAGATCTATGGACTGTACAAGCAGGCCACAGATGGCGACAACGAGATCAAGAAGCCCAGCTTCACCGACATGGTGGCGCGTGCCAAGTGGGATGCCTGGGCCAAGCTCGAAGGCACCTCGTCAGATGAAGCCAAGCAGCTGTACATCGATCTCATCGCGTCGCTGCGCTGATCTGCGTCGTCCCTGATTGCCGACAAGGCCCCGAGTTCCGGGGCCTTGTCGTTTCAATTCAGACCACATCACACCTCGCCCCAAAGGTTTCGTCCCCCTCAGAGGGAAGCGGCGCGGCCGCTCAGGGGATCAATACTTATTCGAGAAGTTGGCCGAAATTCGCTGCCGTAAATAATCCGCCCCTGAGATGGGCGGATATTTTTTGGCCGCCCCTTCAATGACCGCATCTTCGTTGGCCTGGCAAAAGAACGCCAGGCTGTAGCGCGAGCCCTGGTATTCATGGGGCTGCGGGTTGCGTACGCGGTGAAAGTTGCTGGGTAGCTGGTCATCGCTCCAGCGCGTCAGCATGTCACCGATATTGCAGGTGATGACGCCGTCCACGGGCTCTACCGGTGTCCATTGCTGAGCCTCGGCTTCTTTTCCAGGCAGAACCTGCAAGCCGCCTTGTCGGGCGCGCTGGAACAGCAGGGTCAGGCAATCAAAGTCGGTATGCGCACCGGCACGCCACAGGCCTGTTTCTTCTTTCAAGGCTGGGTCGACTGCAAAGTAATGCAGCATGCGCAGCGTGCTCTGGTAACTGGGCACTGCAGGGTTGTGCGCGCGGGTAAAGAAGTCTTCGTCAAAGCCCAGCTTGTAGGCAAAGCAAGACAGCAGCTGCATGCCCACCTTCCAGCATTGCTGCTCAAAATCCAGCGTGGCTTGCTGGAAACCTGCAAGCTCCTCCTCACCGGGCCACAGCCCTTCCATACGCGGGCGTGTGACTTGATAAGACTCCTTCTGGTCTGGTGTCTTGGTGGATGGGCGAATCTGCGCCTTGTGCTCCCAGCCTGCATTGCGTGCCAGCGGCCATTGCGCCTTCACTTCTGCGGGCAGGGCAAAGAACTGCTGCGCACGCTCAAACGCCGCATCGATATCGGCCTGCGCAATGCCGTGACCTGAAACCTGAAAAAAGCCGATGTCTACAGCGGCGTTCCACAGCTGTTCGGCAATTTCCGGCTTGCGCGCTTCAAAGTGGCTGATGTCGATGACGCGCACTTCGCGGGCGCTGGTTTCTGCGCCCTGTCCGCCCATGCGGGCTTCCTTGTCGAGCTCGTCCAGTGCGTAAGTGGATTGGCTGGCATTCATGGTCTGCATAAGTCTCTCTCTTGCAATGACTTCAGACGCACGCGCATGGAGCGGTGGCTTGAGATGGCGGGCCTCTGAAGTATGAGGAACAGGTGCGGTCAAAGCCGTACCCGCTTCAAGAGCAATGACCCGCGAAGCTGCTGAATCTCTGGTTGAGAACAGTGCACCGTGCTGAACGCTTCTACTCTTGATTGAAGTGGAGCAAACACCGTGCCAGCAAGGCTTACGGGGCAGGTGGCGGCATTTTTGGTGCATTGCTTCAACTTGGTGCAGACCTGTGCATCAACGCATGCACAGCGGTGGGTGCCTTGCACCGTTGTGAGTCGTTGACGCTACTTTTCAGAGGCGTCAAAAAGCAGGCACGCCAATTGCTTAGTTGATGAACGAGTAGAAGCGTTCAGCCTGCCATCCGCGCAGCGCCCGGAAATTGCTCATGTTCTGCCAGTGGCTGTGCTGCTGGATCTGCGCCCAAAGACTTGAGAGTTCCGCCATGCAACGTCGTCATTTTCTCGCTGCCTTACCCCTATGTTCTGCGCCCTGGGTGCATGCGCAGAGCAAGTCGCTGACTCCGCTGAAATTCACGCTGGACTTTCGCGTCACCTCGCAGACGGCACCGTTTTTTCTGGCGCTGCAAAACGGCTACTACCGCGAAGAAGGGCTGGATGTAAGTCTGGACGTGGGCTCGGGCTCGGTGGCCTCCATTACCCGCATTGCCAGCGGCGCTTACCAGCTGGGTCTGGGCGATATCAGCTCGCTGATCGAGTTCAATGCGCAGAACGCCGGAACGCCGCGTGTGCAGGCCGTATATCAGTACTACAACCGCGCACCCTTCGTCATCATCGGGCGCAAAGATCGCGGAATTACCTCTGATTTCCAGAGTCTCAAGGGCAAGAAGGTCGCCGCTGCAGCGGTGGAGTCCACACGCCGTGCATGGCCCATGGTGGCCCGCAACAAGCATCTGCCTGCCGACCTGTTTTCATGGTCTACCACCGAGTTCTCCGCCCGCGATAACGTGATGGTGCGTGGTGATGTGGATGCCGCCACTTATTTCCATGACTCTGCGGTGTCGCTGTTTGCGCGCATCAAGCCCGAAGAACTTTCCATACTGCACTACACCGATGCGGGCGTGCAGCTGTATGGCAACGCCATCCTTGCTTCCAGCGCATTGATTGCCGAAAAGCCGCAGCTGGTTGCCGCCTTTTTGCGGGCCACCAACCGCGCGATTGTGGAGTGCATTGCCAACCCGGCCGCTGCAATCGCCGCCGTGCGACAGCGTGAGCCAATTCTGGATGAAAAAACGGAGCTGGCGCGCTGGGCCATCACCACCCAGTACATCGCTGCGGCAGACACGAAAAGCCATGGTCTGGGCGACTTCAGCAAGCGCCTTCTAGAGCAGCAGGTGGACAGCGTGGTGCAGACTTTTGCGCTCAAAACAACGCCATCGGCGGATGCCCTGTTTAACAGCAGCATGTTGCCGCCCAAGTCGGTGCGAATGCTCAAAGCCTGAGGAGCAGATGCACATGTCTTTGCCTCAAGAACAAACACTGAATGACGTGGATGGCCGCTATCTGCGCCAGGCCATCGCCTTGGCCGACAAGGCACGTGAACGCGGCAACCGCCCGTTTGGTGCGCTGATTGTGGCGGCCGATGGTCGCGTGCTGGCCGAGGCCAGTAACGCCAACGGCGAAAGCGGCGACTGCACGGCCCATGCCGAGCTGTCGGCCATTCGTCTGGCCAGCCCGCTGCACCGCCGTGATGCGCTGGCCACTGCCACGCTGTACTCATCGGCTGAGCCCTGCGTGATGTGCGCGGGCGCGATCTTCTGGTCTGCGATTGGCCGCGTGGTCTATGGCATTGATGCCGAGCGCCTGCGCGTATTCCGTGGCGAGAGGCTGGATCAAAAGGATGCAGAGCTGTCTTGCCGCGACGTTTTTGAGCGTTCGTCACATGCCATTGAATGCATTGGTCCGTCACTCATAGACGAGGCGAGTCAGTCGCACCAGGGCGGCTGGAAAAGCTGAACGAATTGAATTTTTACAAGCCAACGAGAGAGGAATTCACCATGCAAACCAAGCGACTGTTCATGCAGACCGTGCTGGCTCTGGGTGCTTGCGCCAGCGCCACGGCAGCCTTTGCCGCAACGCCCATCAAGTTTCAGCTGGACTGGCGCTTTGAAGGGCCGTCTGCCCTGTTTTTGCAGCCTGTCGCCAAGGGCTATTTTCAGGCCGCAGGTTTGAATGTAGTGGTGGATGCGGGCAGTGGCTCTGGCGGTGCCATTCAGCGCGTGGCATCAGGATCGTATGACATGGGTTTTGCCGACATGGCAGCGCTGATGGAGTTTCACGCCAACAACCCCGAGGTGAAAGACAAGCCTGTGGCCGTGATGATGGTCTACAACAGCACGCCATCATCGGTGCTGGCGCTGAAGAAAAGCGGTATCGCCAAGCCTGCGGATCTGACGGGTAAGAAGATGGGCGCACCGGTGTTTGATGGTGGTCGCCGTGGTTTTGCGCTGTTTGCCAAGGCCAACAAGGTGGGCGATGTGCAGTGGACGAGCATGGACCCACCGCTGCGCGAGACCATGCTGGTGCGTGGTGATATTGATGCGATCACGGGCTTCAGTTTCACATCGCTGCTGAATCTGGAAGCGCGTGGCGTCAAGGCTTCTGATGTGGTGGTCATGCCGTTTGCGGACAACGGTGTGAAGCACTATGGCAACGCCATCATCGCCAGCGCCAAGATGGTGCGCGAGAACCCCGAAGCCATTCGCGCGTTTCTCAAAGCCTTTGCCAAAGGGGCCAAGGAGGTTATGGCCAACCCGGCGGCTTCCATTGCTTATGTGAAGGAGCGCGACGGCATCGTCAACACCGCCATGGAAACCCGCCGCCTGCAGCTGGCGCTGGATGGCGTGGTCAACACCAGCGATGCACGGGCTGAGGGTTTTGGCCAGATCAGCGCCACGCGCATGGCGCTGATGGCATCGCAGGTATCGGATGTGTATGCGACCAAGACGCGCGTGAATCCTGATCTGGTCTGGAGTGGCCGATTCCTGCCGCCTGTTGCCGATCTCGACGTCTTCCCCAAGAAGTAATTGCTCATTGATTAATAGCTGGATGCGCTTGATTGACAAGCGCTACAGCCCTGTTTCTTATGAACTCATCAGATACTGAAACTGCCAGACCGTTTGTCGAATTCAAAGATGTCTGGCTGGCCTACAACGAGGAATTGCTGCAGGCCAATCACTTTGCGGTGGAGGCGATTGACCTGACGGTCAAGCGTGGCGAGTTCATCGCCATCGTCGGCCCGTCGGGTTGCGGCAAGTCCACCTTCATGA
>ERZ724504.151-NODE-151-length-39505-cov-12.574094_pt1 | contig 39505 bp, 28 predicted proteins | sample MGYA00376037_ERZ724504 | MGnify/ENA primary metagenome ERZ724504 (study PRJEB28724, sample SAMN07190888) | wastewater metagenome | isolation source: influent of sewage treatment plant in Hong Hong | place: USA: Christiansburg, Virginia | collected 2016-03-01 ... | reverse complement strand
TTGCCTTTGACGCTCACGGCAACCTGTGGTGCACGCTGGTGATGGTGGACCAGCTAGGGCCTGTTAGCACTATGCAAGGGGTCGCGAAGGTCAGCAGAACCTGCCCATCAAGGCGCGCGACGCAGCGCGTGCGTCCGCACGCTCAAGGAGCGCAACGCGGAGGGGCAGGTTCTGCTGACCTTCCCTTCGGGTTGCCTCGCAAAGGGGCCGTCTGCGGCGTTGCCCGCGCTTGCAAGGCAACAGCCTTGCTGCGCTCGGGCGCCTTGCATACAGCCCCTTTGCGGGGCAACGCGATCCCCTTGCATAGTGCTAACAGGCCCTTGGCGCTCACGCCCCAGGGCGACAAGCGCGTGCTGCTCGACGACGGCAACCCCGAACCCTCGCAGCGCCTGCTGGACGGCATGGCCAATGGCTACGTCAGCCCCGAATCCATGCTGGCCGCACGCGGCAGCATCGCGCCCTGGATGGCCAGCGTCACCTTCGGCGGCCCCGACCTGCGCACCGTCTACCTCGGCAGCCTGATGGGCACCCGCATTCCGTTTTTTCGCGCGCCAGTGGCCGGGCTGCCGCTCGCGCACTGGCACTAGTACCTCAACCCGGAAGTATCGAAACATGAAAGCGCACCTTCGTCCGCACGGCGGCGTTGCAAATCCTCGCCATAGCTCTGCTATGTCTCCGGTTTGCGCCTTGCCCTGCAAACGAATCCATCGCTTTCATCTTGTTCCTTTACTTCCGCGCTGAGGCACCCACTTTTTTCGGAGAACCCCATGGCACGCACCTTTGTTGACCTTTCCATCTATCTGGAAAACGACGTGATTTCCGACCCGCCAGCATTCGCACCGAAGATTCAGTACTTCTCGCACGAGAACACCTTTGAGCAGATCGCGCCCTTCTTCCCCGGCCTGAAGAAGGAAGATCTGCCCGACGGCGAAGGCTGGGCGGTGGAGCTGGTGCAACTGTCCACCCACAACGGCACCCACCTGGACGCGCCCTACCACTTCCACTCGACGATGGACAAGGCGCTGGGCGAGAAAAAGCCCGCCATCACCATCGACCAGGTGCCGCTCGAATGGTGCTTTCAGCCGGGTGTAAAGCTCGACTTCCGCCACTTTGCCGACGGCTACGTGGTGACAGCCAAGGATGTGGAGGCGGAGCTGGCACGCATTGGCCACACGCTCAGCCCGCTGGAGATCGTGGTCGTCAACACGCGTGCCGGATCGCGCTATGGCCACGACGATTTCGTCAGCTCCGGTTGCGGCATGGGCTATGAGGCCACGATGTATCTGCTGGAGCGCGGCGTGCGCCTGACGGGCACCGACGCCTGGAGCTGGGACGCCCCCTTTGTGCACACCGCGCAGAAGTACGGCCAGACGCACGACGCTTCGCTGATCTGGGAAGGCCACAAGGCCGGCCGCGACATCGGCTACTGCCACCTGGAAAAGATGCACAACCTCGAAGCCCTGCCGCCGACGGGCTTCATGATCAGCTGCTTCCCGCACAAGATTCGCGGCGCCTCAGCCGGCTGGACGCGCGCCGTGGCGATCTTCGACGACACGCTGCTGCCTGCCAAAGCCTGAGGGAATTTCCGTGACTGAACTCGACCAAACCCACGACCCAGCCGCGCGCAGCTGGGTGGCATCCGCCAATGTGCCCGGCTGCGACTTCCCCATCCAGAACCTGCCCTTTGCCGTGTTCCGCCACCACGGGGGCGACGAGCCGTTTCGTGGCGGCGTGGCCATTGGCGATCAGGTGATCGACCTGGCACGCGTCGCCGTGGCCGGCTGCCTGGACGGCCTGGCGCACGAGGCCGCGCTCGCCGCCGCGCACCCGTATCTCAACGATTTGATGGCCATGGGCCCCCGAGCCGCCCGCGCCCTGCGTCACGGCCTGTTTGCACTTCTGAGGGAGGGCGCAGAAGGCCCTGCGGTGGACGCCCTGCGCGGCTGCTTGACGCCGCAAGTGGCGGTGCAGTACGCGCTGCCGGTGCAGGTGCACAACTACACCGACTTCTACACCTCCATCCACCATGCGCGCAGCGTCGGCCACATGATCCGGCCCGACCAGCCGCTGCCCCCCAACTTTCAGTGGCTGCCCATTGCGTACCACGGCCGCGCATCCAGCGTGGTGGTGAGCGGCACCGACTTCCACCGCCCCATGGGCCAGGCCCTTGCGCCGGGCGCGGCCGCACCAGTGTACGGGCCTTGCGCGCGGCTCGATTTCGAGCTGGAGATGGCGATCTATGTCGGGCGCGGCAACGCGCTGGGCGAGCAAGTGCCGCTGGCACAAGCGGAAGAGCACATCTTTGGCATGGGCTTGCTCAACGACTGGTCGGCGCGCGACCACCAGTTCTGGGAGATGGCGCCGCTCGGCCCCTTCCTGGGCAAGAACTTCTGCACCAGCGTCTCACCCTGGGTGGTGACCATGGATGCGCTGGCCCCCTACCGCGTGGGCGCCGTGCACCGGCCTGCGTCTGATCCGCATCCCTTGGCCTACCTGGCCCAGGATGCCAACCAGCGCCGTGGAGGCATTGACGTGCGCCTGACCGTGGGCCTGGAGACGGCGCTGCACCGCCAGCGGGGCCTGCCCCCGGCCGAAATCACCCACACCAGCTTTCGCCACCAGTACTGGACCGTGGCGCAAATGCTCACCCAGCACACGGTGGGCGGCTGCAACCTGCAAAGTGGCGACTTGCTGGGCACCGGCACCATCTCGGGCCCGGCGCCCGAAGAAGCCGGCGCCATGGTCGAACTGAGCCTGGGTGGCACCCAGCCGCTCACGCTGACCGGCACCGGCGAGCAGCGCCGCTTTCTCGAAGACGGCGACGCAGTGGTGCTGCGCGGCTGGTGCGAGGCGCCCGGCGCCGTGCGCATCGGGTTTGGGGAATGCCGGGGTCGGGTGCTGCCAGCTACAACTGAAATTTCAAGCAAAATCGGGCTTTAGCGCACTATCCATAAGCGCGAGTAGCTCTGTTTTTAGTAGCGAACTGCCAAATCTGCACATCCGCCCCAGGCTGGCGCGCCTTGTCTCAGACCGCGATCAGGGCAGGCAGCAAGCGGTCGTATTCCTTCTTTACCACCGCGTAGCACTCGCAACTGCGCGCCTCTAGCCCGGGCCGATCCAGTACGGTGATGTGGCCGCGCGCATAGTGAATCAAACCTGCCTTCTGCAATTTCAGCGCCCCCTCGGTCACGCCCTCGCGGCGAACACCCAGCATGTTGGCGATCAGTTCCTGGGTCATGACCAGCTCCTTGCCTTGGAGCCGATCCAGACTCAACAAAAGCCAGCGACAGAGCTGCTGGTCAATCGAATGGTGCCGGTTGCAGACTGCGGTCTGCGCCATCTGGGTGATCAGCGCCTGCGTATAGCGCAGTAGCAGGTGCAATACCGGAGCGCGCTTGAATTCCTCCTTGAGCAAGCGCGCCGGCATGCGAAACCCGCTTCCAGCGCTTTGCACAACGGCCCGGCTGGAAGTCGACTCGCCCCCCATGAACAGCGAGACACCTACGATGCCTTCGTTACCGACCACCGCGATCTCGGCCGATGCGCCGTCTTCCATGACGTACAAGAGCGAAACAATGGCCGAAGTCGGAAAGTAGACATGGCTCATGGTGTCACCAGCCTCGTAGAGCACCGCTCCCAGCGGGAGACTCACGCACTCGAGATGGGCCTGCCACCTTTGCCATTCCGGCTCGGGAAGCGCAGCCAACAAATGATTTTTCTTCGGGTTGGCTGGCTCCGTCATGCTGGGCTCCAAGTTCGGTCAAGCTGTGTCGGAGCGTGTTTGCGCAGACAAGCAGTGTGAACCGGCGATGCAAGCTTTGTGCGCCACCGCTCAGACCTGCGCCCATGCATCAATCGGCCCAAACAATACGCCACAGGCAACTTGATGTCCATCTTTTGGAGGAGTGGACGAAGATTTCGACCGGTGAGTTGTGTCACCGGAAGGTTCTGGCCCGAACGCTTCAGGCTTCTGCTTGCACCGGAGAGGCGATGTCCGGCCGACGCCGGCCGTGCAGGAACAACGGGATTGAACAAAACACGATCGTGCCACCCAAAACGAGGCCCACATAGAGCACGGGCGAGCCGACCGGAAGCTGATCGGGCGGAAAAAATGCCACCAAGAAGCTGAAGAGTACGCCGGTAAAACCCACACCTGCGACCACCCACATGCCGGAATTCCCCCCAGGCACGATGAAGGGACGCGCGAGCTTCGGACGCAAGTAGCGTAGCCTGATCGCGGCGGCATACATCAACATGTAGGCGATGAGATAGAGCGCGATAGTGATGGCCGACAAAAGAAAGAACACGACCGAAACGTTCTTGATGAAAAAATAGATCGACGACATGACGGTCACCACAGCGCCTTGCACCATCAGGACGTTTTGGGGCATCCCGTAGCGGTTCGTCGCTTGTAGGAGGCGCGGCAGGCCGCCTTCCTCAGCTGTTGCAAGCAGCCCCTTCGACGGGCTGCCGAGCCACGCGAAAATGCCGCTGACGGCGCCAACCCCCACCATCAGCGACAAGACCTGCACCAGCCAGGCCATGTGCCACACCTTCGTGACGACCGCTGCGAAGGTATCGAAGACGCCTGACTGCAGCGAAATTTCGTCGTGCGGCAAGATCGCCGCGATCGGAATTGCACCGAGCACGAAGATAGTCAGCGCAAGTACCGCACCGATGCCGACGGCAAGCGGATATTCCCGGCCCGGCTTGCGCATCTCCACGACGTGCACCGCTTGCACTTCGACGCCGGCGAACAACAAAACGATCCCGGCCAAGAAGGCGACGGCGCCAAACCCGTGAATCGACGGCCAGAACGTGGCACGGCCGTTGCTCGACACGGCCGGGTCGCTCAGGTGCTGCCACCCGATCGGGTGGCTCGACGCCAGCCAGTACCCCAGCAGGACGAGCAAAAACAGCCCTGGAACGATAGTTCCGACGACAAACATCCAGTTCGCGAATTTAGCAAAAACTCGCACACCACGCAGCACGACTGCCGTCGCCATCCAAAAGACGACGATGCAGAAAGTGCCGACAAACCACCCATTTTTCGCGAGCTCGGGGCGCCCGATGGTGTACGCCATCGCAGCGGCACCAAACGTCAGGCCGACCGGAAACCACACCACGTTCTGGACCCACTGCAGCCAAATCGCGAGAAACCCCCAGCGCTTGCCGAACGCTTCTCCGACCCAGGTATAGATGCCACCCTTCCGGTCTGCGAACGCACCGCCGAGTTCGGCCGACACCAGCGACGCCGGAACGAGGTAGAAGACGACCGTGAAAGCCAGATAGGCAAACATAGTCATCTCCTCCTTCGCTAGCAGCGGTAGTCCACGCAGGCTGGTGACCACAGCCGCAGCGGTCATGAGGCCGACAGACGCTGTACTCAGAGGGGCACCCCTCTTGTGGCTTTTCATGGTGTGCGCCTGAAACGGACGTTCGCGTCAGGACAAGATCATCGAAAAATACCCCCCGATAAGCGCCAGCACCGTTGTCAACGCGTAGCTCACCGGATAAGGAACAGCGGCGACGGAACTGCCGGATTCCTCCATGATGGCGTTCAGTCCCGGCGTACTGTTGCGCGCTCCAGTCGCAGAGCCATCGGCAATGATCGAGTTCAGACCAAAAAACTTGATCCCGACCCAGAACGCAACCAGCGGCGGCACCAATGCACCGGCAATGCCGATGAGCGCGAGCCACAGGATCGTGTCGCCGCCAAGAGCAGAGATGACCTTGGGACCGACATTGGCCGACAGCACTGCCACAAAAGCGTTCAAACCAAAATCCTGCAGAAAACTGCGCGCGCCTTCGTGCACCGGCCCCCCGAAATTGGGATTGCGGCTGCGGAAATAGCTGACGCCCACGCCCGCCATGATGACGCCGGCCGAGGTGCCAAGCGCAAAGGGAATGCCCGAGACCGTCACTGTGATGATGCCCACCAAATACCCCACCAGCATGGCGAGCGCGAGGTAGAGCACCTCGGACTTCATCGTCGGCAGGATGACATGGCCACCCAGCCTTTTTGCCGCAGCGCGAAGCGCCACGTCGGGCCCTGTCAACCGCAGGACGTCGCCGAAATGCACATCGCTTTTTGGGCCGAGAGGCAATTCGGTGCCAGCACGGAACAAGGCCTGAACCGTGACGCCACCCGGCATGACGCCATCGAGTTCCGCCAAACTTTTGCCCGAATGCTTGTGCGCGCCAATGTGCACGTCAGCGACCTCTAGCGGCACATTGCGCGCCAGTGGGTCATCGGATTCCGGGCCGATTAAATCGCCGTCTTTGAAGATGAGAGCATGCACATCGGCGCGCAGGGTCACGATGTCATCCTTCTGGATGGTGGGGTCCCCCTTCAGATCGACCACAGCGCCATCGCGGACGACACGCAGGATGGGCGCCTCGGGGAAATCGCCTTCCAGCTGCGACAAGGTGCGGCCGATGAATTTGTCATGGGTGACAGAGAACGCGCGCAGCTGGTAGGCAGAAAAACCCATCACCAAGGCACTGGGCGCACCGGGCACTGGATGCGTTGCGCCACCGCTGAAATCGGCTTCCGCCAGTTTTGCGTCCGCTTTGGCGTCGTGGCCGAAAATGCGCGGCAGGTAGCGGATCAGCAGGATGATGCCCACCGTGGAAAGCACGTAGCTGATCGCATACGCGGCCGCCATGTTGGCCCCCACTTGCTCGACCGTCATGCCTGCGGGCGGTTTGAAGGCGCCACTTGCGAGTGCGCCCTGGCCGACGCCAAGAATCGCAGTGATGGTGTAGCTGCCTGAGATCAATCCCGTCGCATAGCCCGGCGCGAGCCCGGCCAGCTTGGCCCCGAAGTAGCAGATGACCCAGTTCAGAACCCAGACGATGAGCCCGATGGCGACGAAGGCAAGACCGCCCTTTCGCAGGCCTGAGAAAAATTGCGGCCCCACCTTCAGTCCGAGCGCGTACATAAAGAGCAGCAGCATGAACGACGACAAGATGCCCGGGATGGCGTAGGTGATGCCATAGGCAGCCTGGGCGATCATTGAGAGCACGACGCCGACCAGCAGTGTGCCGGCCGTGGAGCCCAGCGAGATGGTCTTGAAGCTGAATTTGCCGATCAGCGTCCCGAGCGCAAGCGCGAGCAATACGAACGCGATGGGTTGGTGACCCAGCAGCTGGAAGAAGCCATGCAGTCCGGCTTCCGTCACGGGCTTGATGGTGTCAAACACCTGGCCTATCGCGCTATGTGCCGCCGGCGCCGCAACGCCTTGCGCCAGGGCCGATCCGCTGATGAGCAAGAGCGGCAGGCAAGCGCCGAAGGTGAATTTCAGCCTCGCCATGGCGCCCGCCGCGCAGTTATCCATGGTGGAACCCCGGTTTGGCGGTGGAGTTCGGGACCGGGTTCTTTTGCAGGTGCTCGAGGGCACGCTGGATGTCGTCCAGCAGCAACCTGGCCAGATCGCGGCTCACGCCGTGGCGTATCAGGATGCGCTGGACCACAGTGTCCTTGCGGTTTGACGGCAGTGGATAGGACGCGATCTGCCAGCCCCGCATCCGCACTCGCTCAGACAGGTCATACAGCGTAAAGCCATGATCGGCGTTGGTCAGGCGGTAGGCAACGGCAGGCAAGCCACCGTGGCCGTCGTAGACCATCTCGAATGGCGCTAACTTTGCCAGCTCGGCTCCCAGCCATTGGGCCGTATCGGAACAGGCTTGCTGAACAGCGGTGTAGCCGTCTCGCCCCAGGCGCAGGAAGTTGTAGTACTGGGCGATGATCTCGCCGCCGGGGCGGGAAAAGTTCAGCGCGAAGGTCGGCATGTTGCCGCCGAGATAGTCGACATTGAAGATCAGCTCTTCGGGCAGATCCGCCTTCGACGCCCAGATCACCCAGCCCACCCCGAGCGGTGCGAGGCCGTATTTGTGGCCGGACGCATTGATCGACCGGACCCGCGCGATCTGGAAATCCCAGACAAGGTCACGCTGGATGAACGGCGCAATGAATCCGCCTGAGGCGGCATCCACGTGGATCGGTATGTCCAGCCCCAGGTCGCGCTGCATCGAATCGAGCTCGCGCGCCAACGCCTCGACGGGCTCATAGATGCCCGTGAATGTGACGCCCAGCGTCGCTACGACGCCGATGGTGTTCTCGTCGCAGTATTTGCGCAGGTCTTCGGGCTGGATTCCCAGTGCGTCCCCTTCCAGCGGCACTTCGCGGATCTCGACATCGAAATACCGGGCGAATTTGTGCCAGCAAATCTGCACCGGGCCGGTCACGATGTTGGGCTTGCTGACATCCTTGCCCTCGGCTTGCCGGCGCTTGCGCCACTTCCATTTGAAGGCGAGACCGCCCAGCATGGCCGCCTCGCTGGAACCCGTCGTTGAGCAGCCCACCGTATCCCATGACTTCTGGGCGTGCCAAAGGTCGGCCAGGATGTGGACGCATCGGCTTTCAAGCTCGGCCGTCTGCGGGTACTCGTCCTTGTCGATCATGTTTTTGTCGATGGCGTCCGCCATCAACTGCTTGACTTCGTCCTCTATCCAGGTGGTGCAGAAGGTGGCGAGGTTCTGGCGGGCATTGCCGTCGAGCAGTAGCTCGTCCCGTATCAGGGCATAGGCCGCGCGTGGCTCGGTGCGGCCCTCTGGCAGCCGGTATTTTGGAAGGCTGTCCTGTGACGCTTTGGTTGCGTAGATGTCGCGCAGGGTGGACTGGTCGCCAAGGTCGACGTGGTGGATAGGCATGTTCTTCTTTCTCAGAATGGCGGATTGCCGTCAGCGGAGAAAGCGCCGCTTCGCTTGTGATCGCCTGGGTTGCGATGCAAAGAGGCTTTTCTGCGTGACTTTGTCATCCTGTGTGGCCGTAAATCGCCACGACCGGCCCGCTGCGGGGCGGCAGCGGCGAGTTCTAGCGACATGCGGCAAGCCTGAGCGCCTGCAGTCGGCCCGTCTGTGCGGTGTCGCACGCAGGGTGTGGGTTGGACTGGCCCAGTGGTGCATCCAGCGCCAATAAGCCTGTGCCCACCAGCAAATTTCTGGCCCGGAGGGGGCGAGAATTTGTAAAGGAAAAGTGGCTGTAGCGCTTTACCCATAAGCGCTAGCAGCTCTTGTTTTCAGAGTGCCTTGTTGATTCTCTGGGCTGCTTGGTTGGCGGCGTCAGGCGCTGCGACCGCCTTGCGGCGCGCGCGCAGACCGATGACACGGCAGGCCAGCTGCGTCAATTCCTCCACCACCGCCTCTTGGGGCAGGCGCCCGTCAGGCCGGTACCAGTTGAAGAGAAAGCCCGGCAGGCTGCAGGCCGCCAGCGCCGTGATCTTGGTTTCGTTGAACTCCAGCATGCCGTCCGCGCGGCCCTGCTCCAGCAGCGCGCACATGCGCTCATAGAAATGCTGGGCGATCTCGGTTTGCGCCGCGCGGTATTCGGGGCGGTAGACCTGGGGCTCGCGGTAGGGGAAGAAGGCCGAGGGGTAGTGGGTCAAGGTGGCCCCGATCAAGCGCCGCAGGCCCTCCTCCAACTTGACGTGCGCCGGCCTCAGGTCGTCCTCAGGGAAGTCCATGCTGGTGAAGCACGCCACCGTCGGCGCCCACGACAGGGTTTCGAAGATTTCCTGCTTGTTGCGGAAGTAGTAATAGACAAAAGGCTTGGTCATGCCCAGCGTCGCCACGATCTGCTCCATCGTCGTGTTCGCATAGCCCTGGCTGGCAAACAGTTCCTCGGCCGCGCGAAGGATGCGCTCGCGCTTCTCATCCGAGCCCTCGCGCGGCTGTCCCGTCGGTGTCTTTTCGGAGGCCGGCCTTGCAGGCATTTTTCTGATCTTTTGCATAATTTATACCGCCCGGTAGGTTTAGGCTACCATGCGGTATATATTACCGACTTTAGCCCTGTCATTTGTACCGGGCGTTCCAAGGAGACTCCATGGCCACCACCGGATTGCTGCCGACCGACCTTCCGTTGCACGAGCACCTGCGCGCCCATGCGCGGGCCACGCCCGATAAGGCGGCCTACCTTTGGTACGGGGCGGCCATCACTTTTGCCGCGCTGGACCAGGCCAGCGACGCCTTTGCCGCCCGGCTCCACGCGTTGGGCGTTCGCAAGGGCGACCCGGTGGCGCTGTTCATGAACAACTGCCCGCAGTACGTGATGGCGCACTACGGCATCCAGAAGCTGGGTGCCATCGTCTGCCCTTGCGGGCCACTCAACAAAGAGCACGAGCTCGAGTACCAGCTCTCAGACTTGCAGGCGCGCGTGATCGTCGCCGCCGACAGCCTGCTGCCCATCGTCGAAAAAGTGCGAGAGCGCACCGGACTGCAGCATGTGTTTGCCGTGCGCTACGGCGAGCTGCTGCCGGCTGCGCCTACGATTGATCTGCCTGCCGAGCTGCAAGCGTACGAGGCGTCCGTGCTGCCCGCTGATGTGGAAGACTTCTTGCAGGTGGCGCGCAGTGGCACCAGACCGCCGCCTGTCGCCATCGACATCGACAACGACGTGGCCTTGATGACCTACACCTCGGGCACCACCGGCCTGCCCAAGGGGGCCATGCTCACCTTCCGCAATGCGCTTTACAAGACGGCGGTCTCGGTCAACACCAAGCATGTGACGCAGAACGATGTGCTGCTGGCTATTGCGCCGCTGTACCACATTGCCGGCATGCTGATGGGGGTGAACATCCCGATCCTGTCGGGCGCCACCACGGTGCTGCTGCACCGCTTCGACCCGGTGGCCGTGCTGCAGGCGATCGACCGCCACAAGGTCACTTGGTGGTACAGCATCGCCCCGATGAACGTGGCCGTGATGGCGGTTCCGGACGCCGCCCGCTACGACCGCAGCAGCCTGCGCCAGAACTCGGTCACCAGCTTTGGCATCGCCTTTACCGAGGCGTTGGCCCAGCAATGGCAGGCCTTTGCACCGAACTGCCGCTCCATGGAAGCGGCCTACGGACTGAGCGAAACCCACACCATGGACACCTACATGCCGGACGACGCCATTCGCTGGGGCACGCATGGCGTGGCGGTGGACGGCAACGAGATTCGCATCTTGAACCCCGACACGGGAGCGGAACTTCCCGTCGGCGAGATCGGCGAGATCGTGCTGCGCAACGCCGGCGTGTTCAAGGGCTACTGGAACAAGCCCGAAGCCACCGCGCAGACCTTGCGGGGCGGCTGGGTCCACACCGGCGACATGGGCCGTATGGACGCAGATGGCTACCTGACCTTCATTGGTCGGTTCAAGGAAATGATCAAGGTCTCCGGCTACAGCGTGTTTCCGGAAGAGGTGGAGGGCATCCTCATCAAGCACCCAGCCGTGGCAGCGGCAGCTGTCATCGGCAAGCCCGACGCCGACAAGGGCGAAGTGGTGATGGCCTTCATCGTGCCCAAGGCCGGGCAGCACCCGGACGCCGCCGAACTGCTGGCATGGTCGCGCGAGAACATGGCCACCTACAAGGCGCCACGCGACATCCGCTTTATCGATGCACTGCCGGCCACCGGCGCCGGCAAGCTGCTGCGCCGCCTGCTCAAAGAAAGAATCTGAATGTTCAAGAAAGTCCTGGTCGCCAACCGCGGCGAGATTGCCCTGCGCCTGGTGCGCGCGCTGTACGACCTCAATGTGCCCAGCGTGGCCGTGTTTGCGCAGGACGATGCAGAGGCGCCGCATGTGCGCGCTGCCGACGAAGCCGTGGCGCTCGAAGCCACAGGCCCCGGCGCCTATCTGGAGGGCACGCGGCTGATCGCCATTGCCCGCCAGACGGGCTGCGACGCCGTGCATCCCGGCTACGGCTTCCTGAGCGAGCGCGCCGATTTCGCGCACGCCTGCGCTGAGGCGGGCATCACCTTCATCGGCCCCGACGCCGCGCACCTGGCCCTGTTTGGCGACAAGGCTGCCGCGCGCACTCTGGCAGAGCGCTGTGGCGTGCCGTTGATGCCGGGCAGCAGTGGTGCGGTCACGCTGGAACAGGCGCAAGCTTTTTTTGCGGCACAAAGCGGCGCCGGCGTGATGGTCAAGGCCATTGGCGGCGGCGGCGGGCGCGGGATGCGCGCGGTACTGCACGCGGCCGAGCTACCCGAGGCCTATGCCCGCTGCGTGTCCGAAGCGCGGGCAGCGTTTGGCGTCGAAGGCGTGTACGTTGAGCGGCTGATGCTGCATGCGCGCCACATCGAGATCCAGATCCTGGGCGACGGCAAGGACGCAATGAGCCTGGGCGACCGCGAATGTTCGCTGCAGCGCCGCTTTCAAAAGCTGGTGGAAATCGCCCCCAGCCCTTCTTTGTCTGAGAAGCTCCGCCACGAGATTACCCAGGCCGCGCTGGTCATGGCGCGCGACGTCGGCTACCGCAGCCTGGGCACATTTGAGTTCTTGGTGGATGAAAGCTCCGCCGAGCTGCCTTGGGTCTTTATCGAAGCGAACCCGCGGCTGCAGGTCGAGCACACCGTGACCGAAGAAGTCACCGGCCTGGACCTGGTGCAACTGCAGGTCGCTGTGGCCGCAGGCCGCACGCTGAGCGAACTGGGATTGGACCCCCAGGCACCGCCGGCCTCCACAGGTTATGCCATTCAGCTGCGCATCAACGCAGAAACGCTGGGCGCAGATGGGCAGGCCCGGCCCGGCGTCGGCACGCTGGCCCAGTTCGATTTGCCGTCCGGCCCCGGCATCCGCGTGGATACGCATGGCTACGCGGGCGCCACGCCCTCGCCGCACTACGACACCTTGCTGGCCAAGCTGGTGGTGTCGTCCGGCAGCGCCGTGTTTGCCGATGCCGCCCGCCGAGCGCGGCGTGCGCTGGACGAGTGCCACATCACTGGCGTGCCCACCAACCTCGCGCTGCTGCAGGCCATCGTGGCGCGCGCAGAGTTCGACACCCAGGCTGTGCACACGCGGTTTGTCGAAGCGCACCTGCCCGCCCTGGTGGCAGCGGCGGAGCAAATCCATCGACAACGGGCGCTGCGCCACCCCACCAGCGCCACGCCGAGCGCTGCCGCCAAGGCGCAGCCCGATGCGCATGTGGCCGAAGGTCTGCTCGCCGTGCGCGCGCCCATGCCCGCCAAGCTCGTGCAAATGGATGTCGCCGTGGGCGACGTGGTGGCGCAGGGCGCGCAATTGGCCGTACTCGAAGCCATGAAGATGGAGCATGTGCTACTGGCCGAATCGGCGGGCAGAGTGCTGGAAGTGCGCTGCGAGGTGGGCCATTACCTGACAGAGGCGGCGCTGGTCCTGGTGCTAGAACCAAGGGAGGCCGGCGCGCAGACCCAGCGCGAGGAGGCGCTCGCAGACCTGGACACCATCCGCGCCGACCTGCAAAAAACACGCGACCGCCACGCGTGGCTTCTGGACGAAAACCGCGCTATGGCCGTGGCCAAACGCCACGCACGTGGCGGGCGCACCGCACGTGAAAACATCGCCCAGCTGTGCGACGACGGCAGCTTCATTGAGTATGGCGCCTTGGCCATTGCCGCGCAGACGCGCCGCCGTAGCCTGCCCGACCTGATCGCCAACACGCCTGCCGACGGCATGGTGACGGGCATCGGCACGGTCAACGCCGAACCCTTCGGCAAAGAGAAGTCGCGCTGCGTCGTCATGGCGTACGACTACACGGTGCTGGCCGGTACCCAGGGCGCGTGGAACCACCAAAAAACCGACCGCATGCTGGCGCTGGCGCTGCAACTGCGCCTACCGGTGGTGCTGTTTGCCGAAGGCGGCGGCGGCCGGCCGGGCGATACCGACAAGGCCATCGTGTCGGGCCTCAACAACCACACCTTCCGCCAGTTTGCCGCCCTCTCGGGCAAGGTGCCGGTGGTGGGCATCGTGCATGGTCGCTGCTTTGCCGGCAATGCCGCGCTGCTCGGTTGCAGCGACGCGATCATTGCCACCGAGGCCAGCAACATTGGCATGAGCGGCCCGGCCATGATCGAAGGCGGTGGCTTGGGAACTTTCACCCCGGAGCAGATCGGGCCGAGCGATGTGCAGTCGCGCAATGGCGTGATCGACATCCTCGTCAAGGACGAAGCCGAGGCAGTGGCCGCGGCCCAGAAGTATCTCTCGTACTTCCAAGGCCCCGCCGCGCAATGGGAATGCGCGGACCAGCGCCTGCTGCGCCACGCCGTGCCAGAAAACCGCCTGCGGGTGTACGACATTCGAGCGCTGATGCACACGATGGTGGACACCGACTCACTGCTTGAACTGCGCCGCGGTTATGGCGCTGGCATCGTCACTGCACTCGCTCGCATCCAAGGTCGACCGGTCGGCATCATGGCCAACAACCCCACGCATCTGGGCGGCGCGATCGATGTGGACGCAGCCGACAAGAGTGCGCGTTTCATGCAGCTGTGCGAGGCGCACGGGCTGCCCATCATTTCGCTCACCGATACGCCCGGCTTTATGGTCGGCCCCGACATTGAGGCCCAGGCCCAGGTGCGCCACGTCTGCCGCATGTTTGTCGTGGCGGCGCATCTGAGCGTTCCGTTCTTTGCGGTGGTCCTGCGCAAGGGCTACGGCCTGGGCGCGCAAGCCATGACAGCAGGCGGTTTTGACACGCCCATCTTCACGCTCTCCTGGCCTACCGGCGAATTCGGCCCTATGGGCCTTGAAGGCGCGGTGCGTCTGGGCTTCAGCAAAGAGCTGGAAGCCGCCGCACCTGGCGTCGAGCGCGACGCTCTGTTTGCGAAATTGGTAGCCCAGCAATACGCCAATGGCGAGGCGATCAATATGGCCCAGGGCCTTGAGATCGACGCCGTCATCGACCCCATGGAGACGCGTGACTGGCTCGTCAAGGGGCTCGAATCGTCCGCCGCGCAACCACGCCCACTCAACCCCCGTTTTGTCGACGCCTGGTAATTTTTTCACTTCCTGCACCCGGAGCTTTCCATGAAAAAACTCTTGATTTCTCTTCCGTTGGCGCTTGCTTTCGCGCTCACGCCTCTGGCCTCATCGGCTGAAACTTTTCCGTCTAAAACGGTGCGCTGGGTGGTGCCCTACCCGGCGGGCGGAGGCTCGGATTTCATGGCCCGCACGGTAACGCTGGCCCTGCCCGAACTTTTGGGCCAACCGGTCATCGTGGAGAACAAGCCCGGCGGCAATGGTGCGGTGGCAGTGGCCGACATCAAACGTGCGCCCAAGGACGGGCATACGATCATCAATGTGGACAACGGTATCTTGGTGTTCAACCCCGTGTTGTACAAAAAGCTCGGCTACGACCCAGCGGTCGATCTGCGCCCTGTAACGCTGTTGGGCAGCTTGCCCATGATTCTCGTGGCGGGCCCCGGCACCGACGCCAAGACAGCCAAGGACTTCATCGCCCAGGTCAAAGCCCAACCCGGCAAGTTCAACTATGGCTCGGCGGGCGCGGGCAGCCCGCAGCACATGGCAATGGAGTTGCTGAAGAAAATTGCCGGCCTGGACATGCAACACATCGCCTACAAAGGCTCGGCGCCTGCGCTGGGCGATCTGATGGGCGGGCAGATTCCTGCGCTGATGACCGACTACGCCGCCGGACGCAGCGCCATTCAGGCAGGCAGCATCCGCGCGCTGGCCGTGGCCAGCCCCGAACGCCTGGGCTACCTGCCCGACGTGCCCACATTCGCCGAACTGGGCCTTCAAGACATGAACGCGTCTGCGTTTGTCGGCGTGGCAGTGGCAGCAGGCACACCGGACGCCGCCGTGCTCGCCTTGCAAAAGGCGATTTCAGGCTCACTGGCGCGCCCGGAGGTAGCCAAGCGGTACCGCGATATCGGCATTGAGCCCGTGACCTTCACTCCCCTTCAGTTTGAGGAGCTGGTGAAAACTGAAAGCACGCGCTGGCACAAACTTATCCGCGAACAGAAGATATCCCTCGACTGAGCGCCAACACGACCCAGAAAGCCACTGCACGAGACTGTCCGGTTTCCCCCGCCTTCGCGTAGCATCGCGGCCACCAAATCAATCCGAGGGGAAACCAGGTATGTCCATGTTCAATTGGCAGGAGAAAAGCCCCGCCGTGCTCGCCAGCGGCGGCGTCATTGGCCCACACGAACGCCTGCCCTGGCCGCAGACCGGGGCCATGGGCGTGCAGCACGTGATTGCCATGTTTGGCTCCACGGTGCTCGCGCCCATCCTGATGGGGTTTGACCCCAACCTGGCCATTCTGATGAGCGGCATCGGCACGCTCATCTTCTTCATCATTACCGGCGGCAAGGTGCCCAGCTACCTGGGTTCGAGCTTTGCCTTCATCGGCGTGGTGATCGCCGCCACGGCCTACGCGGGCAAAGGGCCCAACGCCAACATCGGTCTGGCGCTGGGCGGCATCATTGCCTGCGGGGCGGTGTACACGCTCATCGGTTTTGTGGTGCAGGCCGTGGGCACGGGCTGGATCGAACGCTTCATGCCGCCCGTGGTCACGGGCGCAGTGGTGGCGGTGATCGGGCTCAACCTGGCCGGCATTCCCATCAAGAACATGGCGGCCAGCAATTTCGACAGCTGGATGCAGGCGCTGACCTTCCTCAGCGTCGGCCTGGTGGCGGTGTTCACGCGCGGCATGGTGCAGCGCCTCTTGATTCTGGTAGGCCTGGTGCTGGCCAGCGTGATCTACGCCGTGCTCACCAACGGCCTGGGCCTGGGCAAACCGCTGGACCTGTCGGGCGTGATGAACGCCGCCTGGGTCGGCATGCCGCAATTCGCCAAGCCGATTTTCGACGCCAACGCGATGCTGCTGATCGTGCCGGTGGTCATCATTCTGGTGGCGGAAAACCTGGGCCACATCAAGGCCGTCACGGCCATGACGGGCAAGAACCTTGACCAGTACATGGGCCGCGCCTTCATTGGCGATGGCATTGCCACCATGGTCAGCGGCGCAGCGGGCGGCACGGGCGTAACCACCTATGCCGAGAACATTGGCGTGATGGCCGCCACCAAAATTTATTCGACTGCTGTATTTTTCGTCGCTGCGCTGATTGCCGTGCTGCTGGGCTTCTCGCCCAAGTTCGGCGCCATCATTCAGGCGATTCCGCTGCCGGTGATGGGCGGGGTGTCTATCGTCGTCTTTGGCTTGATTGCCGTCGCCGGCGCCAAGATCTGGGTCGACAACAAGGTCGATTTCTCGCAGAACAAGAACCTGATCGTGGCCGCCATTACCCTCATTTTGGGCACGGGCGACTTCACGCTCAAGTTCGGCCAGTTTGCTCTGGGCGGCATCGGCACCGCCACCTTTGGCGCCATCGTGCTGTATGCGCTGCTGAACCGCAGCGAGAGTTCGACGCGCAAAAACCCTGCCAGCCCGGCACATCCCGGCTGATACGCCAAACTGACAAGAGAGCACCATGCCGATCTGGAAAAAACCCATCACGCTTGAAATCTGCAACCAGACGAGCGAGAACACCGCCACCTCCCACCTGGGCATCGAGTTCACCGAAGTCGGCGACGACTACCTGGTGGGCCGCGTGCCCGTGGACGAGCGCACGCGCCAGCCCTTTGGCCTGCTGCACGGCGGCGTGAGCGTGGTACTGGCCGAAACCCTGGGCTCGATCGGCGCCTTTTACGCCAGCCCCGAAGGCCACCGCGGCGTGGGCCTGGACATCAACGCCAACCACCTGCGCGCCGCCACCAGCGGCTGGGTGACGGGCACGGCGCGGCCCGTGCACATCGGGCGCACCACGCAGGTGTGGGCGATTGAGATGGTGAACGACGCGGGCGAGTTGACGTGTGTCTCGCGCATCACCATGGCGATTCTTTCGCCTCGCTAAAAGTTTGGGTGTTTTTGGCCTCTAGCGCTTATTAGATAAGCGTAGGCAGCTAGCAAAATAATAGTTTGCTGCGCGACGCCGTACACTGCGGCACTGATTTCTCACCACACGCATATGCAGGGCCAGCTTTTCACCCAGGACTTCCTCACGCGCGGCATTCTGGAGACGCCCGCGCATCAGGCACTGGACGACGCCGCGCTCGCTGGCCTGGGCGCCGCGCTCGCGGTAATTCTTGCCGGACGCACTGCGCAGAGCACCCTGAACGAAGCGCAAACCGAGAGCGAAATCATCGCCCCGGTGCTGCTCGCGCTGGGCTGGGAAGACACGCTCCCGCAAGTCAACCTCTCGGGCAAGCGGCGCGAAGACGTGCCCGACTGGCTGCTGTTTGCCAACCCCGCCGCCAAGGCCGCTGCGCTGCCGCTCAAAGACGACCAGCGCTACCGCCACGGTCTCGCGCTGCTCGAAGCCAAGCGCTGGTTGCGCCCACTCGACCGGGGCGACGCTGCGGAGGTGACCGACCCCGACGCGCCATCCAGCCAGATGCTGCGCTACCTGAGCCGCGCCGACGTGGTCTCCGACCGTGCCGTCAAATGGGGCGTGCTGACCAATGGCGCGGTGTGGCGCCTGTACTGGCAGGACGCACGCTCGCGCTCCGAAGACTTCTTTGAAATCGACCTCACCGCCGCGCTCGAACTGCCCGGCCACCAGCGCCATATCGAAGACTTCGCCCCCGCGCATGCGCTGCGCTTGTTCGCGCTGTTCTTTGGCCGCGCCGCCTTCCTGCCGCAAGACTGGGACAGCACCGGCCGCAGCTTTCACGCCTATGCGCTGAACGAAGCGCGCTTGTACGAAGAGCGCGTTTCGCAAGATCTGGGCGCGCGCGTCTTTGCCGACGTCTTTCCCCAGCTGGCCGACGCGCTGCGCCGCGACGACCTGGATGCGCGCACGCATACGGTGGGCTACGGCCAGTTCACGCGCCAGCAGTTCACGCCCGATTACCTGGAAGAAGTGCGCGAGGCGGCGCTGGTCATGCTCTACCGGCTGCTGTTCCTGTTCTACGCCGAAGACCGCCATCTGCTCCCGGTGCACGACCCGCGCTACGCACCCTACAGCGTGCGCCGCATCCGCGAAGAAGTGCGCGACAAGGTGGACGCCGGGGCGAGCTTTTCCAGCACCATGCCGCGCATCTGGCTGGCACTGCGCGGCGTGTTTGGCCTTATCAACAAGGGCGACGACGACATCGGCATGCCGGCCTACAACGGCGGCCTGTTCAACCGCGCCCGCGCGCCACTGCTGGAGCGAACCGACGTGCCCGACAAGGTGATGGCGCCCATCATCGACGCGCTTTCGCGCCGCACCGAAGACCTGCTGCGCGGCTGGATCAACTACCGCGACCTGGCCGTCGCGCACCTGGGCAGTATCTACGAACGCCTGCTCGAATACAGCCTGGTGCACCGGGTGCAGGCGCAGGACGACTACAAAGACAAAGCCGAGGTGGACCGCATCGAGGCCACGCCGTCGAGCTTTGCGCGCAAGGTGTCGGGCAGCTACTACACGCACGACGACCTGGTGCGGCTGGTGCTGCGCGAATCGGTGGGCCGGCTGGTGGCCACGCGCGTGCAGCGCTTTGAAGCGCAGTTAAAGAAGTGGGCGCGCAAGGCCTCGCTCAACCCGCCCGAGTGGGAACAGCTTGACGCGCTCGACCCGGCCAGCAGCATCCTGGAGCTCAAGGTCTGCGACCCTGCCATGGGCAGCGGCCACTTCCTGGTGGCGCTGGTGGACGAGCTGGCCGACCGCGTGCTCGAAGCCATGGCGGCGGCCACGCTGCTCGTCGGCGCGCAGCCCTGGGCCGCGCACCTCGAAGAGTCCGGCAGGCCTTGGCAAAGCCCGCTGCTCTCGCGCATCAGCCACATCCGCCGCAGCATCAAGACGACGGCACAGACGCACGGTTGGGCGGTGACCGATGCGCAGCTGGACGACCGGCATATCGTGCGCCGCATGATTCTGAAGAAGACCATCTTCGGCGTGGACAAGAACCCCATGGCCGTCGAACTGGCCAAAACCGCGCTGTGGCTGCACACCTTCACCGTTGGGGCGCCACTGTCCTTCCTGGACCACCACCTCAAGACCGGCGACAGCCTGCACGGCGAACGCCTTGCCCAGGTGCAGCAAGGCCTGCAGCACCTGGGCGCGCTGCTGCTGCAAAGCGAGTTCGACCGGCTGGCGCTGGCCGGTGCGCAAATTGCCCAGGTGGCCGATTTGACCGATGTAGACATCGCCGAAGCCACCCTCTCGCGGCAACTGGCGCTGGACGCCGGTGCGAAGATGGCGCCCATCCTCTCGGTGCTCGACTTCTGGCGCGCGCTGCGCTGGCTGGTGCCCGGCTGGCCGGTGGCCAGCGCCGCGCAGCTCCAGCGCCTGCTTGCCGGCGACGCGCCGCGCACCCAGGCGCTGCGCAGTGCGCTGCAGCACCTGCTTTCGCCAGGCGTGAACTTGGCGCAGGTGCTGGCTGCTGGCACGGCGGGCACTAAAGGCGCAGGCGCGCAAGAGGCCAATGCCCTCATCGCCGAAGCGCGTGCGCTGGCACGCCGTGAAACCTTTTTCCACTGGTGGACGCAGTTCCCCACCGTTTTTGGCGGCGCCGGCAAGGGCGCGCGCGACGCGGGGTTCGATGCCGTCATCGGCAACCCGCCGTGGGACCGCATCAAGCTGCAGGAAGTGGAATGGTTTGCCGAGCGCGACGCAGCCATTGCCCAGCAAAGCCGCGCGTCAGACAGAAAGCGCCTCATCGCCCAGGAAAAGGCCGGCAACACCCCCTTGTGGCAAAGCTACCAGGCGGCGTGCGAGCGGGCTGAGGCCAACGCCCGCGTGCTGGGCAATGGCAAGCAGGGCAGTGGCGACTTCCCGCTGCTCGGCGGGGGCGACGTGAACCTCTATAGCCTGTTTGTCGAGCGCGCGCAAAGCCTCATCAACCCCGAAGGCGTGGTGGCCCTGGTTGCCCCCAGCGGCATTGCCGCCGACAAGGGCGCGGCGCCGTTCTTTCGCTCCATCAGCAGCACCGGGCGGCTCTACGCCTTGTACGACTTCGAGAACCGCAAGGTTTTTTTCCCCGATGTCGATTCCCGGTTCAAGTTCTGCGTACTGGTCTTTGGCCGTGCGCCGCGCATGGCCCCGGCCGAGGGCGACGCCGAGCCGCTGCCGCTGCCGAGCCGCTGTGCCTTCTACCTGCACAGCTTGGGCGACCTCGACGCCCCTGGCCGGATGCTGAGCTTGAGCGCCGCCGACTTCGCGCGCGTCAACCCCAACACCGGCGCCGCGCCCATTTTCAGGAGCCAGCGCGACGCCGACATCACCCTCGCCCTGTACGCGCGCCACCCGGTGCTGGTGCGCCATGGCGCTGTGAGCGCCAGCACCGGCCAGGCGCCAGAAGTTCGGGCCTGGCCGGTGAAGTACGCCACCATGTTCCACATGACCAACGACTCGGCGCTGTTTCTCACCGCACCGGAGTTGCAAGCCCAGGGCTGGGAGCGCAGCGCGCTGAACCGCTGGACGCGGGCGGGCGCCGTGGCGCTGCCGCTCTACGAAGGCAAGATGGTGCAGATGTACGACCACCGGGCGGCGGACGTGGTGATCCACAGCGCCAACCTGCACCGCGCCGCGCAACCGCAGCCTCTGGCGGATGTAGAAAAGACCAGTCCAGACCGTTACCCGGTGCCGCAGTACTACGTGGAGGGCGAGCAGGTCACGTCCAACCCCTACGAATGGGCGCTGGGCTTCAAGGAAATCAGCGCGCCGACCAACGCGCGCAGCATGATTGCCAGCGTGTTTCCCGCAGTCGCCTTTGGCAACAAGCTGCCGCTGCTCATCCCGCAAGGCCTGACGCCGCAGGACGCGGCAGCGCAAGCGGCGCTGCTGGCCGCCAACCTCAACAGCTTCGCCTTCGACTTCGTGCTGCGGCAAAAGCTGCAAGGCCAGACCATCAACTTGTTCATTCTGGAGCAGCTCCCCGTCATTGCCCCCGAGCGTTTCAACGCACCGCTGCCACCGGCCTTTGCCCAGGCCATGCGCGAAGCGCGGCTGATGAACGGCCACCACGCCAACCCCAGCGTGGTCGACTTTGTGCTGCCGCAGGTGCTGGCGCTGTGCTACACCGCGCACGACCTGGCGCCGTTCGCGCGCGACCTGGGCTATGTGGACGCGGCGGGTGCGGCGCTGCCGCCGTTTGCCTGGAACGAGAACGAACGCCACGCCCGCATGGCGGCGCTGGACGCGTTGTTCTTCTACCTTTATGGCCTGGACGGCGACGACGCGGCCTACATGCTCCAGAGCTTCCCCATCGTGCGCGAGCAGGAGGAGCGCGCCTTTGGCCGCTACCGCACGCAGGACGAAGTGCTGCGCGTGCTGGCGCTGCTGCAAGGCTGAGTCTGTATCGCCCAGCGCCGCAAGATTTTAAGTGTTTTGGGCCTCTAGCGCTTATTTAGTAAGCACTACAAGCTATCAATAAAGTAGCATTTCAATCAAGAAGCGTCGTCCGCTTCACTCCTCGCCAGCCGCTCGCTCTTCCAATACACGTCGTCGCCGCCATCCATGCGGTTGAGCACGCGCGAGAGGACAAACATCAGATCCGACAGCCGGTTCAAGTAGTGGCGCGGCGCCTCGCGCACCGCTTCCTGGTTGCCCAGCGCCACCACGGCGCGCTCGGCGCGGCGGGCGACGGTGCGGCAGATGTGGGCCTGGGCGGCGGCGCGCGTGCCAGCGGGCAGGATGAATTCCTGCAGGCGCGGCAGCGTGCTGTTGTGGGTGGCCAGCGCCTGGTCGAGCTGCAGCACGGCGGCTTCCTTGAGCAGTTCAAAGCCAGGGATCGACAGCTCGCCGCCCAGGTTGAAGAGCTGGTGCTGCACGTCGACCAGCAATTCGCGCACCTCGGCCGGCATCGGTTCGCAGAGCAGCAGGCCGATGTGCGAGTTGAGCTCGTCCACGTCGCCCAGGGCCTGCACACGCAGGTGGTTCTTGGGCACGCGCGTGTTGTCGCCCAGGCCGGTGGTGCCGTCGTCGCCCGTGCGCGTGGCGATTTGTGTGAGTCGTTTTCCCATAAGGCGTTCTCCGTAAGTCCGCGACAAGGTTACATCAGGCTCCCAAATGTGTGGTCAGGCAACCGAAGGCAATAGTGCTGGCCGGGCGCGACGCAAATTGCTTGAATGCAAGCTTGTTCATTCCGTGCAAAGGAAACCTCATGCGCACCAGCACCCGTGCCCACAACTACTTTGATACCCGCAGCGTGCTGCTGTTTGCTGCGCTCAGTCTGGGCGGAGGCGCCCTGCTGAGTGCGCACGCGGCCGAAGCCCATCCGAGCCCGCCTGCAGCCAGCAACCCCGCCAACAAGGCGCCGGCGATGGCCAACAAGAACGCGCCACCGCCCATGACGACCTCGCCCGCTTTTGACCCCGCCGCCAGGGCCGGTTCCACCGGCGCGGCCAGCAAGCCCGATGAGCGCCCGGAGATCGACGCCACCATGCCCACATCGGCACGCACTGCCTTTGACCGGGCCGATACCAACAAGGACGGCCAGCTCAGCGCCAAGGAAGCCCAGAAGCTGCCCGCCATGAGCGCGCGTTTCCAGCAGCTCGACACCGACCACGACGGCATGCTCTCGCGCGAGGAGTTCGACGCCGGCGCCCGCCGCTGACACCTCGGGCGGGTGGCGGTACCATGGTCTCCAGTGCTATCGGAGACTTGCCATGAACGCCCCCACCGCCACCGCCCACCTCTTGCCTGAAATTGCCCTGCGCCCGGTGCCGCAGACGCTGTTGGACGCGCTGGCAACGCGCTTTGGCGCGCAGTGCAGCACCGCGCAGGCCGTGCGCGAGCAGCACGGGCGCGACGAAGGTTCGTTGCAAGCACCGCCGCCTTCGGCAGTCGTGTTTGCCGAAAGTACCCGGGACGTGCAAGACGCCGTGCGCCTGGCCAGCGAACACGCCGTGCCGGTCATCGCCTATGGTGCAGGATCGTCGCTCGAAGGCCATTTGCTGGCGGTGCAGGGCGGCATCAGCATCGACGTGAACCGCATGAACCAGGTGCTGTCCATCGACGCCGACGATTTGACGGTGACAGTGCAACCCGGCATCACCCGCAAGCAACTCAACGAGGCGGTGAAAGACACCGGCCTGTTTTTTCCCATTGACCCCGGCGCCGACGCCAGCATTGGCGGCATGGCGGCCACCCGCGCCAGCGGCACCAACGCCGTGCGCTACGGCACCATGCGCGAAAACGTGCTGGCGCTCGAAGTGGTTCTGGCCAGTGGCGAAGCCATCCGCACCGGCACGCGGGCCAAGAAAAGTGCCGCCGGCTACGACCTCACGCGCCTGATGGTGGGCAGCGAAGGCACGCTGGGCATCCTCACCGAAGTGACGGTGCGCCTGTACCCCCTGCCCGAGGCCGTGAGCGCCGCCATCTGCTCGTTCCCCAGCATCGAAGCGGCGGTGCGCACCACCATCCAGACCATCCAGCTTGGCGTGCCGATTGCGCGCTGCGAGCTGATCGACGCGCACAGCGTGCGCATGGTGAATGCGCACAGCAAGCTCGGCCTGCGCGAGGAACCGATGCTGCTGATGGAGTTCCACGGCTCTCCGGCCAGCGTCAAAGAGCAGGCCGAGACGGTGCAGGAAATCGCCAGCGAATTTGGCGGCAACGCCTTTGAATGGGCCAGCACACCCGAAGAACGCACCCGCCTGTGGGCAGCGCGGCACAACGCCTACTTTGCCGCCGTGCAAAGCCGCCCCGGCTGCCGCGCCATTTCCACCGACACCTGCGTGCCCATTTCCCGCCTGGCCGACTGCCTGCTCGATTCGGTGCAGGAGGCCGAGGCCAGCGGCATTCCCTACTTCCTCGTCGGCCATGTGGGCGACGGCAACTTCCACTTCGGCTACCTGATCGACCCCGCGAGCCCCACCGAACGCGGCCAGGCCGAGCAACTCAACCACCGGCTCGTCGCACGGGCCCTGCAGCTCGGCGGCACCTGCACCGGCGAGCACGGCGTGGGCATCCACAAGATGGGGTTTCTGCGCGACGAAGCCGGCGAGGGTGCGGTGGGCGTGATGCGCGCGATCAAGCAGGCACTCGATCCAAAGAACATATTGAACCCGGGGAAAATTTTCTCGGCGTAGAGCGGGGCTCCAGCGCATCGGCGCGCAAAGAGGCCCCGCTCAGACGATTAGCGTCATGCCGGCATGTTTGGACGCCTTGACGTCGAACGTCATGGTCTCCTCGCAGCCCGCAGCAGCCGCCGACCGCTCGATCAGGCAGTCGGCGAAATCCGCTTTGCCAGCAGCAAACACGCGCAACGCCTGCGCCACTTGCTCAGCACGCTCAACGACCAGCTGACTGGTGCGCAACAAACCCTCAAACAGCTGCAAAAGCTGGGCATTCGTCAGCTCGTAGCACGACGTGAGCACCCAGTACAGCTCGACCATGCTCACGAGAGCGATGTAACCAGGGCGCGCATTGTCAAAAGATTCGATCAGCTCGCCTGCTTTGGCCGACTGGTTGGGCTCGTCCTGCATGATGTAGCGAACCAGGACATTGGTATCGATCCCTATCACCTTGCCGCCGCTCCACGCCGTGCGATGGCCTGCGTCATTGCCTCGATAGAAACAGACTTTTTGGCTTTGCCAAACATACCTTTGAGTTCGCTGACGTCGCGGGTCGCGGCAACGAACTCATAACGTCCTGGTGCAATTTGCACGAACTCCACACGGTCCCCCGCGTCGACCTGAAGATCCCTTCGGACATCTGCAGGAATCGTGATTTGACCTTTGGAAGTGAGTGTGGCCGTTGTCATGGAACCTCCGTTTCCTTACCTAAAAGTAAGGAGTTTACCTTTTTGAGGCGGCCATGATGGCAGAAACATTTTTTTGACCAATGCGGGCGTTGGACGCGGAGCGGTAGCGATCGGAGGTGAGAGAAGAAGCGACAACGCAGGGCGCGTGGATGGGGCAAAGCCACTGGCAACAGGCCATCGCTCCGCTTGGCGTGACAAAGAAGTGTCCGCCTCGTCGGCGAAATCAGTCGCCACCTATCTTTGCCAGCGCTGCCAGCGCCGCCGTCTCCGCGCGCAGCACGCGCCGCCCCAATGTGACGGGCGAAAACCCATTCGCCACGGCTGCGTCTTCTTCGGCGGGGCTGAGGCCCCCTTCCGGGCCTGAGAGAAAAACCGCCGGAGCGGCCGCCCCCTGAAAGTTGCCGACCGGCACGCTGCCGCCCCGCAGCGACAGCAGCAGGCGCTGCGTGGGCGGCGCCTTCGCATTGGCCTCCAGCCAATCCGCAAGATCCACCGCCGCAGCCAGCAGCGGCACGCGGTTGCGCCCGCACTGTTCGCAGGCGGCGATGGCAATGGCCTGCCAATGCGCGCGTTTTTTGTCGGCGCGTTCGCCCTTGAGCTTGAGCACGCTGCGCTCGGCCAAGAGCGGGGTGATACTGGCGGCGCCCAGTTCGGTGGCTTTTTCCACCAGCCAGTCCATGCGCTCGTTGGCGGTGATGCCGGCGAGCAGATGCACCTCGCGCAGTGCTTCGCGTTCGATGGCGTGGTGAGTGCCCACTTGCACGCGAACGCTGCTGCGGCCCATGTGGGTCACACGGGCCTCGAACTCACCTGCGCCCGTGCCTGCCAAGCCGCCGTGGAACGAGCCGCCGTGGAACGAGCCGCCGTGGAACGGGCCGCCGTGGAACAAGGTGATGGCGTCCCCCGGCTGCAAACGCAGCACTTGCACATGCCGGGCCGCGCCCGCGGGCAGCTCCAACTCCAGGCCGGTGGCGAGATCTACAGGGCAATAAAAACGGGGCATTTGCTTCAAAAACAGGAGCTGTCAACGCTTATGCAATAAGCGCTAAAGGCCAATTTTGTTTGAAATTTTCACATTCGCCCGTAGGCGAAACCAACGGGCGCTGCGTCGCCCTCGATCTGGTCCACCAGCCGGGCCAATGGCCCCAGCTCGCGATAGCGGCGGGCGGTAGCGCGGATGTAGGCGATGAACCGCGGCGCGTCCTGCAGGTACTTGGGTTTGCCGTCGCGCAGCGTCAGGCGGGCAAAGATGCCGGCCACTTTCAGGTGCCGCTGCAGGCCCATCCATTCCACGCTGCGGTAGAAGGCGCCAAAGTCTTCCCCCCAGCCGCTGGCGCTGGCAGCGCCCAGCAGCCCGGCCCTGCGCGCCTGCTCCCAGTAGCGCACGGTGATGTCGAGCACGAAGTCTTCGTCCCAGCTGATGAAGGCGTCGCGCAGCAGGCTGGCGATGTCGTAGGTGATGGGGCCGAAAACGGCGTCCTGAAAATCGAGCACGCCGAGCGGGCCGCCTTCGCTCAAGGGAATCATCAGATTCCGCATCATGAAGTCGCGGTGCACGAACACGCTGGGCGCCGAAAGGTTCTCGGCCACGATGCGGTCAAAGGCCTGGGCCAGCACCTGCTGCTGCGCCTCGCTCAACACCACCTGGCGGTGCTGCGCCACGTACCAATCGGGGAACAGCGCCAGCTCGCGGCGCAGCAAAGCGTCGTTGTAGGGCGGCAGCACGCCGGGGCGCGAAGCCAGTTGCCACTGCAGCAGCGTGTCGGTGGCCTGGCGGTACCAGGCTGCGGCGCCCTGCGGATCGGCGGGGTCAAGCCGTTCGATGACGGTGTGCTGGCCGAGGTCCGAGAGCAGCAGGAAGCCGTGCGCGCGGTCCCAGTCGAACACCTGCGGGACGTGCAGGCCGGCCTGCTGCATCAGGCCTTGCACCTGCACGAACGGGGCGCAGTCTTCCTTGTCGGGCGGCGCGTCCATCACGATGTAGCTGGCTTGGAGGCTGTCGATGCGCAGGTAGCGGCGAAAGCTGGCGTCGGCCGAGGCCAGGCGCAAGGTCTCGGGCCGCAGGCCGTGGGTGGGCGCCAGGGACGCGAGCCACTGGGTGCATTGCGCCTGGCGCTGTTTGTCAGCCCAGGTAACGGCGCTGTCGCCGGGTCGGTCGGAGGGGTGGCTCATGGATAATCCGATTCTACAAACCCGGCCTCTGTGGCGCGGGTGGCTGGTGGCGCATGCCTGCGCTGCACAGCCGCGCTCCCAGGGACAGACCTCTTGCAGCACCCGTCGCCGTTTTCTCGCACCGTCATTACGCCCCGCGTACCGCTCTGCCCCACCGCCGCGTGGGCGCGCCTGGTAGCCCTGGCCCTGTGCGGTCTGCCCATTGCGGGCATGGCGCAGGGCGCGCAGGGCGCGCCGGCCGCAGCCGCTCCCGCGCCGCTGCTGCGCAGCAGCCCGCAGCTGAACGAGAAGATTCCCGAGGCGACGCGCTCGCAGTTGCCGGTGTTTGTTTCGGGCGAACGCATGTGGGGCGAGACCGACGAGCGCACGGTGGTCGAGGGCGATGCCCAACTGCGCCGCGGCGATACGGTCATCCACGCCGACCGCATGGAATACACCGTGCCCGACGACCTGGCCACCGCCACCGGCAAGGTGCGCATCAACCGGGCGGGCAATGTCTACGAAGGCAGCGAGCTGCAGTTGCACGTCAACGCGTTCGAAGGCTTTTTCAACGATGCGCGCTACCAGTTGCTTGCCAACGGCGCGCATGGCGTGGCCACGCGCGTGGATTTCCTGGACCGGGACCGCGCGGTGGTGCACGACGCCACCTACACCACCTGCACGCGCGAGGATTTTGCCGCCTGGCAGCCCGACTGGATCCTGCGTGCCGAGCGCCTGGAGCTCGACCAGGTGGAAGACATTGGCGTGGCGCGCGGCGCCGTGCTGGAATTCAAAGGGGTGCCGATTCTGCCGGTGCCATACATCAGTTTTCCGTTGTCGGACAAGCGCAAGTCGGGCCTGTTGCCGCCCACGCTGGGCATCGACAGCGTCAACGGTTTTGAGTATTCCCAGCCCTACTACTGGAACATTGCGCCCAACCGCGACGCCACGCTGGATGCCGCCCTGATCACCAAGCGCGGCGTGCGTGTCGGGGGCGAGTTCCGTTACCTTGAACCCAGCTACCGTGGCCGCCTGCTGGGCGACATGCTGCCCTCGGACCGGCTGCGCGATCGCAACCGCTGGAGCTATGCGCTGGAGCACAGCGCCAGCGTCGGCACGCCGATAGGCGGCATTGGCGTGAACCTCAATATCCGCCGCGTCAGCGACGACAACTACTGGCGCGACCTGGGGCGCGGCACGCAGGGCGATACGCAGCGCCTGCTGCCGGCCGATGCGCTGTTCACCTGGGGCGGCGGCGACCAGCACCTGATGCTGCGCACGCTGCGGTGGCAGACGCTGCAGGACCCGCTCGCGCCCATCGTGCCGCCTTACGACCGGCTGCCACAATTGCAGTGGCGCTATACCCCGAGCCAGCTGGGCATGGGACTGGACGCCAGCGTCGAACTCGACACCACGCACTTTCACAGCGACCGCAGCCTGACGCTGCAGCCCAACGCCCAGCGCAGCTACGCGCTGGCGCAGATCAGCCGGCCGTTTCTGTGGCCCGCCGGTTTCGTCACGCCGCGTCTGCAGTTGCACGCTACCAGCTACCAGTTCGACACCCCCATCGCCAACGGTGCGGGCTCGGCCAGCCGGGCGTTGCCGACCTTCAGCCTCGACAGTGGACTGGTGTTCGAGCGCGACGCGCGCTTCTTCAGCCGCAACTTTGTGCAGACGCTGGAGCCGCGTGCCTTCTACACCTACACACCCTACCGCGACCAGCACCTGCTGCCGGTGTACGACACGGCGGCGAACGACTTCAATTTCGCCACCATCTACACCGAAAATGCCTATGGAGGCCAGGACCGTATCGCCGACAACAACCTGCTGACTCTGGGTCTGACCACGCGCCTGCTCGACCCCGATACCGGCGCAGAGGCAGCGCGCTTTGGCCTGGCGCAGCGGCTGCGGTTTTCCGACCAGAACGTCACGCTGCCGGGGGAACCGCTGGTGCAAGAACGCCTGTCAGACGTCATGGTGGGCGCAGCCGTGAACTGGACGCCGCAGTGGGGGTTCAATTCCACCGTGCAGTTCAACCCCAAGACGCGCCGCTCAGAGCGCTCGACCATTGGTGCGCGCTACCAGCCTGCGCCGTTTCATGTGGTGAGCGCGGCCTACCGCTTTCAGCGCAACACCAGCGAGCAAATCGACATCGGCTGGCAGTGGCCGCTCTCGGACCTGTGGGGAGGCGGCTCCCGCCCCGAGGCTGAGCGCGCCAGCGCCGCCCCGCAAGCCCCGCGGGAGGGACGCTGGTATGGTGTCGGCCGGCTCAACTACAGCCTGCGCGACCGCAAACTCGTGGACACCGTGGTGGGATTCGAGTACGACAGCTGCTGCTGGATCGGCCGCGTCGTGCTTGAGCGGCTGCAAAACAGCCTCGTCACGTCGAACACACGTTTGCTGTTCCAGATCGAGTTCGTCGGCTTCTCGCGGCTGAGCCTGGGCTCGAACCCGCTGTCCAGCCTGCGCCAGAATATCCCCGGCTACCGTACCCTGGGTGACCCCCAGCCGGTTCCCAGCCGCTTCAGCAATTACGACTAGGGCTTTGTCCATGCATCCACGTGTTTTCGCCTTCTGTCTGGCCTGCCTCGCAGGCGCGCTGGCGGCGCCCGCCGCCGCGCAAGGGGTTCGCGTCCCGGGCGCCCGGCCAGCGCCTGCGCTTCAACCGACAGCACCGCCGGCAGTGCGAAGTGTCTCGGCCGAGCCGCAAGCGGCTGATTTCATCGTCGCCGTGGTCAATTCCGAGCCAATTACGCGCAACGAACTGGCTGCGCGGGTGCAACGCCTGCGCAAGCAGTTGGCCGGCCAGAACCGTGCCATGCCACCCGAGGATGCCCTGGCGCGCGAAGTGCTGGAGAGCCTGATTGTCGAAAAGGTGCAGTTGCAGGCCGCGCAGCAAGCCGGCATCACCGTGGCCGATCTGGCGATCGACCAGGCCGAGGCCAGCGTGGCGCAGCAGAACGATGTGTCCAAGGAAACGATGTTCCGCCAGCTCCGGGCCGACGGCATCTCACCCGAGCAGTTTCGCAAAGAGCTGCGCACCCAACTGGTCCTGCAGCGCCTGCGCGAGCGCGAGGCCAGTGCGCGCCCCAAGGTGAACGAATTTGAGATCGATCAGTATCTTCGCGAGCAGCAGCCCCAAAACAGTGTGGCGGGGATGGAGCTCAACCTCGGACACATTCTGATTTCGGTGCCTGAGAATGCCAGCGACGCGGTGCTGGCCGAGCGCGAGCAGCGCGCCCGCAGCGTGGCAGATCGTGCACGCAGCGGCGCCGATTTCACCGCACTGGCCAAGGAGTTCTCCGACGCACCCGAAGCCGCCCAGGGCGGACAGATGGGGCTGCGCCCGGTGGACCGCTACCCCGAGCTGTTCGTGAACGCCACCGGCGCGCTGGCCGTGGGCGGCATTGCCGGGCCACTGCGCTCCGGCGCGGGCTTTCACGTGCTCAAGGTGCTGGAAAAAAGCCGCAGCGACGCAGGGGCGGCCACGGTGGTGCAGAGCCACGCGCGCCACATCCTGCTGCGCATCGGAGCGCAGTTGAGTGAAGCGGCGGCCGCTGCGCAATTGGCGGAGTACCGCCAGCGCATTCTGGCGGGCCACGCCACGTTTGAAGCCCTGGCACGCGAACACTCCCAGGACACAAGCGCCGCGCAAGGCGGCGATCTGGGCTGGTCCACGCCCGGGCGCTATGTGCCGGAATTCGAAGCAGTGCTGGAAGGGCTGAAACCCGGCGAAATCAGCCAACCCGTGGTGTCTCGCTTTGGGGTGCACTTGATCGAGTTGCTGGAGCGCCGCCAGGTCAAACTCAATCCGCGCGAACAGCGCGACGTCGCGCGTGAGGCACTGCGTCAGAAGAAGGCCGAGGAAGCTTATACGACCTGGCTGCGCGAGCTGCGCGGACGCGCCTATGTTGAGTATCGCGACCCGGTGTGAAGCACATTGCCCGCAAACGCTTTGGCCAGCATTTTCTGGCCGATGGCGCAATCATCGATGCCATCGTGGCCGCCATTGCGCCGCAGCCGGGCGACGCCATGGTCGAAATCGGCCCGGGCCTGGCCGCGCTGACGCAGCCGCTGGTTGAGCGCCTCGGACACCTCACCGTCATCGAACTGGACCGGGATCTCGCCGCCCGGCTGCGCCAGCACGGGCACCTCAAGGTCATCGAATCTGATGTGCTGAAAGTAGACTTCGCGCAGATTGCACAAGACCTTGCTGCTCCGAAATTGAGAGTGGTTGGCAACCTGCCATACAACATCTCTACGCCCATCCTGTTCCGGTTGCTGGCGCAGGTGGATGTCATTGCCGACCAGCATTTCATGCTGCAAAAGGAAGTGATCGACCGCATGGTGGCGGCACCGGCAACGGCCGCCTACGGGCGCCTGTCGGTGGCGCTGCAGTGGCGCTACGCCATGGAGAATGTGCTGTTCGTCCCGCCCGAGAGCTTTGATCCGCCGCCCCGCGTGGACAGCGCCGTGGTGCGCATGCTGCCACGCGCCGACGCCGCCCCCGTCCCGCTGCCTTTGCTCGAAGAACTGGTGCAGGTAGCGTTTAGCCAGCGCCGCAAGCTCTTGCGCCACACGCTGGGCCGCTGGCTGGACGCCCGGGGCTTTTCGGGTTCGTTCGACGTGCTGCGCCGCGCGGAAGAAGTGCCGGTAGAGCAGTACGTGGCGCTGGCCCGGCAGCTCTGAGCCGCGCGGGCCTGTTGCAGGCCGGTTTTCAGGCCGTCTGAAGCAGTTCCGCCATGCCCGGCGTTCGCCAGAGCGAACCGTCGTGGTTCATCATGAGCGCCTGGACCGATGCACGTTTTTGCACTAGCGCCTGCGCCCGCTCGCCGCCAAGCACCATCATGGCCGTGCCCAGGCCGTTCACGCTGCTCGCGTCCGTTGCCAGCAGGCTGATGCCGTGCGGGCCGCGCGTAGGACGGCCCGTGGCCGGATCGAGAATGTGGTGCTGGCGCTCGCCCTGCGCCATGAAGAAGCGTTCGTAGTCGCCCGAGGACGCAACGATGTGGGAGCCCTTGAGCGCCAATACGCCCAACATGCGCTCAGGCGCCAGTGGATCGCGCAGGCCAACGCGCCAAGGGCGCCCTTGCTGGCTGCCGGCAACGAGCACGTCGCCGCCGCCATTGAGCAAGGCATCGGCCAAGCCATGCGCGTGCAAAACCTGCATGCCCGCCGCCAGAATCGGTAGCTTGGCAATGCCGCCCAAATCGATCGCCATGCCGGAGCGCGCAAGGCGCGCGGTCCCCGCGTTCGCGTCCAGAATGAGTCCGCGGTAGCCCACCAGGCGCCGCTCGGCGGCGATCTCGGCGGGATCGGGCAGATCCTGCTGATCCCCAAACCGCCATGCGCGCAGGGCGCCTACGGTCATGTCAAAAGCGCCTTGGGTGGCCGCCGACAGCGCCTGCGCATCGCGCAGCACTGCCATCATTTCGGGCGGCACGGCAACCGCATGCAGACCCGCCGCGCGGTGGATTGCGCTGACCACGCTGCGCTCGTCGTAGCGCGTCATCATGCGCGCCAGGCGCTCCATTTCGGTCCAGGCCGCGTCCATGGCGCGATCGGCGTCGCGCGCCGCAGCGTCCCGGCCGCTGACCACCATGTCAACACGCGTTCCCATCAGGGCCCGCGCGCTGCGCTGCAAGGGCGGTGCGGTGCGCGGGGCCACGGCGGCTCCGGCCCACTGCGCGGCGCCGAGCAAAGGCACAGCCATAACGACGCGCCGCCGCGTCATGGTCAGGCAGGGGCGGGGAGTCTGCATGGAAGCTTTCCTTAGACCGATTGGTCAGCCATGAAGTCCACGGCGGCTTTGACTTCTTCGTCGGTCAGTTTGGCGTTGCCGCCGCGTGCAGGCATCGCGCCCTTGGTGCCGGTGAAGCCTTCCATGGCGTGCTTGTACAGCGTTTCTTTGCCCTGGGCGATGCGTGGGCCCCACTCATCCTTGTTGCCTGGCTTGGGCGCACCGGCAATGCCTGCGGCGTGGCACAAAGCACATGTTTTGCCGTAGACGCTCTTGCCCAAAGCTGCGTCGGCCACGGGCACGGCGGCGGCGGGCGCAGTAGCGGCTTGCGGAGCGGGCGCTGGCGCTGCCGGTTCTGCGGGGGTGGGGGCCGCAGGGGCTGCCGGAGCAGCCGAAGGTGCTGGCGGCGCCTCGGTCTTCTTGTCGCCGCAGGCGGCCAAGAACAAGGAAACGAGAGCGACGGCGAGAACGCGGGAAGCGGAGTTCATTGAGGGGTCCTTGAAAGAAAAACGGGAGGCAGTTCTTGTACTGCCAAGCGCCAGCGCCGGGCGTAGGGCAATGCGCCAAGCTGATGCTGCAGTGCAATATTTTGGCGCAGAACAGCCCCCGAGAGCGCCCCTAATGTAACGCTGGCCACGCGTTTGTCAGGGAATGCCCCCACGCCCACTGTTGATCTCCATCAAGAATGAGCATTTACCCTGATCTACACTCGCATCCATGAAAACCCTTAGAGCATGGACTTGGCTGCGCCGGGCCCTGCTCGTCGGATTCCTCTGCGTCATGGGCGTTTCCGCGGCGTCCCCGTATGTGCACCCCACCCGCACGCAGTTGGTCTGCGCCGGCGCCGGCGGGGTGGCGCTGGTGGTGCTGACCGACGACGGCTTGCCCAGCGAAACGCGTCTGCTCAATTGTCCTCTGTGCTTGCCAGCGGCGGGCCCAGCTCCGTTTGTCGTCGCTTCGCTCCCAAGCGCAGCGCCGGCCGATTCGCAACCCATCCCTCTTGCTCCAGCCAGCGTCTGCGCGCGATCCGGTGCGCCGCCGCCTGGGCGTGGCCCCCCTGTTTTTTTGTGAACCAACCCTGAAAGAAAGTCCCACCATGAACGACAAGAAAGCGTCCCAACGCGAACTCGCAGGCATTGGCCGGCGCAAGTTCCTCAACACGGCTGCTCTGGCCGGCCTGACCGTAGGCGTCGCCGCCTGCAACGACAAACCCGCAGCCAGCGCTGCGCCCTCAGCCGCTGCGCCCGCAGCCGCACCGGCTGCCCACGCTGCATCCGAAGTGGGCAAGTACGAAGTGGCTCCCGGTCAGCTCGACGAGTACTACTCTTTCTCCTCGGGCGGTCACTCAGGCGAGTGCCGGATCTACGGTTTGCCATCCGGCCGCTTGTTCAAACGCATTCCGGTTTTCAACATGGATTGTCTGGTGGGCTGGGGCATCACCAACGAGTCGAAGAAAATCATCGGCACCAAACCCGATGGCAGCCTGAAGTACCACACGGGCGACACGCACCACATACACCCCTCGTACAAGGATGGCACCTACGACGGCAAATACATGTTCGTCAATGACAAGATCCACGGACGCCTGGCCCGCATTCGCATGGATACGATGGAAACCGACAAAATCACCGAGCTGCCGCTGGTGCAGGGTTTCCATGGCACTTTCCCCGACAAGCGCGATCCAGTGGACCCCGCCATCAACCACACCACGCGCGTGTTCTGCGGTGGTGAGTTCTCCATTCCCTTGGACAACAACGGCAAGAACATGGATGCGACGGCGGACTACCGCTCGATCTTCAGCTGCGTCGACTCCGAAACCATGGAAGTGCGCTGGCAGGTGCTGATCGACGGCAACTGCGACTTGGTCGCATCTTCGTACGACGGCAAGCTCGCCTGCACCAATCAGTACAACACCGAAAACGGTTTTCATTACGAAGACATGATGTCCGCCGAAATGGATGCGTGCCTCTTCTTCAACATCGCCCGCATCGAGGAAGCCGTCAAGGCCGGCAAGTTCAAGACCTACGGCGGCTCCAAGGTGCCGGTGGTCGATGGCACCAAGGCAGGCAACCCTGATGCCAAGACCTCGCTGGTCTGCTATGTGCCCGTGTCCAAAAACCCGCACGGCGTGAACGCCAGCCCGGACGGCAAGTACTACGCCTGCTCGGGCAAGCTCTCGCCCACCGCCACGCTGATCGAACACGCGCTGGTGCTCAAGTGGTTTGACGGCGAACTCAAGGAACCGCGCGAAGCCGTGGTGGCCGAGCCCGAAATCGGCCTGGGCCCACTGCACACCGGCTTTGACGGCCGTGGCAACGCCTACACCACGCTGTTCCTCGACAGCCAGATTGTCAAGTGGAACGTGGAAGCTGCCATCAAGTCCTACGCCGGCGACAAGACCGCCAAGCCCGTGGTGGACCGCCTCGACGTGCAGTACCAGCCCGGCCACGGCTTCACCTCGATGGGTGAAACCAAGGACGCCGACGGCAAGTACTTTTTGTCGGACAACAAGTTCTCCAAGGACCGCTTCCTGCCCGTGGGCCCGCTGCACCCTGAAACCGCGCAGTTGATCGACATCAGCGGCGACAAGATGAAGCTGGTGGCCGACCACGCGGTGTATTCCGAGCCGCACGACTCCATCATCATCCCGCGCAACTTGATCCGCACGCGTCAGGTGTACGACATCAATGAGTTCCCGAACGCCGTCAAGGACGCCAAGGATTGCCGCGTAGAGCGCAAGGGCAAGAAGGTCACCGTGTACCTGACGTCCCAGGCGCCTACCTTCGGCCTGCGCGAGTGGACCGTCAAGCGCGGCGACGAGGTCACCATCATCCTCACCAACCTCGACAAGGTGGAAGACCTGACGCACGGTTTCGCCATTCCGAAGTACGACATCAACTTCATCGTCAATCCGCAAGAAACCAAGTCGGTCACTTTCATTGCGGACAAACCCGGCGTGTACTGGGCCTATTGCACGAACTTCTGCCACGCACTGCACCTCGAAATGCGCTCGCGTATGCTGGTTGAGGCCTGATCGGCCCCTCAGAGCTTGTTCACAGTCCCCGGTGGGATCGCGAACGGACTCTCAGGGGCAGCGCAATCCCCGGGATAGGCGCTGCCCCTTTTTATTTTCTGGACCCCTGATGCTTCTGCCCCACCCCCGTTTCATCGCCACCCTCTGGATGGCACTGGTTTTGCTATTGAGCGCGATGGCGCCGGGTGCACAGGCCGCATCAGGGACCTATGAGGCCGAGTTGCCTGCTGGCTTGGCAACGGCCACGGACATGTGCGCCTTGCTTCCTTGCAAGGACGTATTCCCCGGCGCCACCGAATTTTCTGACCGCATGGGCCAGCCGCCATATGTCGAGGCGTACGACAAGGCCGGCGAAGGGCGCCAGTTGCTGGGCTACGTGATGCTGTCTACCGACATCACCGACACCCCGGCCTATTCGGGCAAGCCGGTGGTCACGCTCATCGGCATGGACAAGACCGGCCACTTTGTCGGCGTCAAAGTGCTCAAGCACTCTGAGCCCATCTTGCTGCTGGGCATCCCCGAATCCGCATTGCTCAATTTCAACAATCAGTACCTTGGCAAGTCGGTGGCCGACAAGATCGAGATCGGCCAGTCGCGCCCTGACGAAGACATCGTGGGGCTGGACGCCATTTCCGGCGCGACCGTCACGGTGATTGCGCAAAACCAGGTGATGATGGCCTCGGGCTCTGCGGTGGCGCGCCAGGTGGGCATCCTTGCACCCGTCGTGCGCGAGGCAGCGCGCTACAAGGTGCGTGGCGACGCTCTTACCTGGGACGAGCTGGTGGGGCGCGGCGCCGTGGAGCACCTGCGCGTCATGCCTGAACAACTCGGACAGGATCGCAGCGCCGACCCTTTCATCGAGCTGTGGTTTGGCGACCTGAGCCACCCCGACATTGGCAAAAGCGTCCTGGGCGTGACCGACTGGGAAAACCTCAATCGCCAGCTCAAGGAAGGCGAGCACGCCATTTTTGTGATCCGCACCGCCGGGCGCGAATCGTTCAAGGGCTCTGGTTTTGTGCGCGGCGGCCTGTATGACCGCGTACAGGTCAAGCAGGGCGCCGATTCGTTTACGTTCCGCGACCTCGACTACCTCAATCTCTACGGCGTAAAGGCTGTGGGCGCGCCAGATTTCAATGAATCGGCAATCTTCATCGTCCGCTCCAAGGCATTCTCCGATGCTTACCCCTGGAAGTTCTCGCTGCTGGGCAATCGCGTCGACCGCGCCACCGGCGCCAAGAGCTTTACCAGCTTCGACACGCCGTACTGGCTGCCTGCTTCCATGCTGGAAGGCGGCCGCCCCAAGGTGGTCGAGCCCGACGCGCCCTGGGTGCGCATCTGGAAATCGCGCGCGATAGAAATTGCGCTGTTTGTCGTGCTGCTGGTGGCCGTCGGCGTGGTCTACGCCTACCGCGAGCGGCTCACCCGACTGTCCACGCACAAGAACAAATGGCCGGTCAACGGCTTCAAGTACACGGCCTGGGCGATTTCCATCGTGGTCGTAGGGTTTGGCCTGCTGGCGCAACCCTCCATCACGCAGGTGCTGACCTGGTTCCATGCACTGCTGTTCCAGTGGACTTGGTCGCTGTTTCTGTCCGATCCGTTCATCTTCCTGTTCTGGATCTTCATCATCGTCACGGTGTTCTTGTTCGGGCGCGGACTGTTCTGCGGCTGGATGTGCCCGTTCGGGTCGCTGCAGGAATCCATCTACAAGGTCGCCCGTTTTATCGGCCTGGGGCGCTTTCAAACCAAGCCGCCGCAAAAATGGCACGACCGGCTGAAGTGGGTGAAATACGCCGTCTTCTTTTTCCTGCTCGCGGTGTCCATGTTCTCCATGGGTCTGGCAGAAAAACTCTCGGAGGTCGAGCCTTTCAAGACCACGTTCCTGGTCGGCGTGCTGAACCGCTCTTGGCCCTACGGCCTGTTCGTGGCTGCCATCCTGGGCGTGTCGATTTTCATCGAACGGCCGTACTGCAAGTACATCTGCCCGCTGGGCGCGTCGCTCGCCATGCCCAGCACCTTCCGCTGGTTTGGCCTCAAACGCAAACAGGACTGCAACAGCTGCAAGGCCTGCGCCGTGGGCTGCGGCGCGCAGGCGATTGATGCGGACGGCCGCATTGACCACCGCGAATGCCTGCACTGCCTGGACTGCATGATTCTGTATACCGACACCAAGGGCTGCCCGCCCCTGGCCAAAGAACGCAAGCGGCGCGAGAAAGACGGTTTGGAGATCACTCCGATTGGTGACAACGGTTACTTCTTCCCGATCTACCCTTCCACCAGTTTCACCGACCAGATCAGTGCCAAGGCGGTTGGCGGACCCGACCCGCGCATGCCCACTGACCCCGCATTGCCCGCCCACAAAGTGGATATCGGCAAGCTCGAATGGCTGTGGCTGGAATTGCGTGACCACCTGTGGCCTTGGAGCACCGAAGGCTGGCACTCGCAGCGCGCGCTGCAGATTGCAGGCTTCTCGCTGGCGGTCGCCGCTACCGTTGCCTGGGTCATGACCGCCATGGGGACGCTGTCGTCGGGCGCCATCATTGGCTGGTGGTTTGGCTGGAGCGTGTACGAAGTGTTGATTCGCCTATCGGGCAAGCGCTACGTGAAGGACGGCCCATGGTGGCGCGACCACTACCGCGTGGCCGGCCTGATGGACATGCTGAGCTACGTCGCCTTCAAGAACTTGCTGATTGGCGCCGCGCTGTTCCTGCTGCTCAAGTCCTTCGGCCTACTTGTCATATGAGGCAGCGCCTGCTCGGTGGCCTGGGCGCAGCTTTGTTGGCGCTGGTGGGCGCTGCACACGCCGCCACCGTGCGCGTCGAGCCCGGTCAGGACTTGGCCGCTGCCGTGCGTGCGGCAGCTCCCGGTGACACGGTGGAAGTAGCGCGCGGGCTCTATCGCGCCAACCTGCTGATCGACAAACCCATCACGCTGCGCGGCCTGGACCGCCCCACTATCAGCGGCGGCAACCAGGGCGACACCATCCGCGTCACCGCCCCAGACGTCACGATCGAGGGCCTGATCGTGCGCGACTCGGGCGACCACCAGGGCGAGCAAAACGCCGGCA
>ERZ724504.140-NODE-140-length-40601-cov-9.221428_pt1 | contig 40601 bp, 35 predicted proteins | sample MGYA00376037_ERZ724504 | MGnify/ENA primary metagenome ERZ724504 (study PRJEB28724, sample SAMN07190888) | wastewater metagenome | isolation source: influent of sewage treatment plant in Hong Hong | place: USA: Christiansburg, Virginia | collected 2016-03-01 ... | reverse complement strand
CGTGGCAGGGCACCATCACGCCCATGTTGATGACTTCAAAGTTGTTGCACTGCAACACCACAGTGACGATGTTCTTGCCGATGTCGTGCACATCGCCCTTGACGGTGGCAATCACGATCTTGCCGCGGCTGGTCACGTCCAGACCTGCCGCTTCTTGCTGGCGCTTTTCTTCCTCGATATAGGGCACCAGGTGGGCCACGGCCTGCTTCATCACGCGGGCGGACTTGACCACCTGAGGCAGGAACATCTTGCCCGCGCCAAACAGGTCGCCGACCACGTTCATACCGTCCATCAGCGGGCCTTCGATCACATGCAGAGGACGGCCGCCGCCTTGCACCACGAGCTGCTGATACGCTTCTTCCGTGTCTTCGGTGATGAAGTCAGTGATGCCATGCACCAGAGCGTGCGACAGGCGCTCGCCCACTGTCTTCGGAGCATCAGGCGTGCCCCGCCATTCCAGCTTTTTGCTTTCATCCTTGGCACCGCTCTTGGCCGTGTCGGCCACTTCCACCAGACGTTCACCGGCGTCGGGACGACGATTGAGCACCACGTCTTCCACACGCTCGCGCAACATGGGCTCCAGATCGTCGTAGACGCCGACCATGCCGGCGTTGACGATTCCCATGTCCATGCCCGCCTGGATGGCGTGGTACAGGAACACGGTGTGAATCGCTTCGCGCACCGGGTCGTTGCCACGGAAGGAGAAGGACACATTGGACACGCCACCGCTGACCTTGGCACCCGGCAGGTTCTGCTTGATCCAGCGCGTGGCTTCGATGAAGTCCACGCCGTAATTGTTGTGCTCTTCAATGCCGGTGGCCACGGCGAAGATGTTGGGGTCGAAGATGATGTCTTCGGGAGGGAAGCCCACCTCATCGACCAAGATGCGATAGGCGCGCTCGCAGATTTCGGTCTTACGCGCAAAAGTGTCGGCCTGACCTTTTTCGTCAAATGCCATCACCACGGCAGCGGCACCGTAGCGTTTAACCAGCTTGGCGTGCTTCTTGAACTCGTCAACGCCTTCCTTCATGGAGATGGAGTTGACGATGCCCTTGCCCTGGATGCAGCGCAGACCGGCTTCAATCACTTCCCACTTGGAACTGTCCACCATGATGGGCACACGGGCGATATCCGGCTCGGAGGCGATCAGGTTCAGAAAACGCACCATGGCGGCCTTGCTGTCCAGCATGGCCTCGTCCATGTTCACATCGATGACCTGAGCACCGTTTTCCACCTGCTGACGGGCCACCGCAAGCGCTTCTTCGTACTGCTCGTTCAGGATCAGGCGCGCAAAGGCTTTGGAGCCGGTGACGTTGGTGCGCTCGCCCACATTGACGAACAGCGTGTCCTCGCCAATAAAGACGGGCTCCAGGCCCGACAGGCGCATGGGGGGCACGGAAGAAACAGCAGTAGCGGGGACAGCAGCAGACATCAGCTCACCTGTGAGAAAACCAGAAACAGAATCGAAAACAGGTGAGCGCCGTTGCACATACGGGCAGATCGCATGCAGGATCTGCGGCCCCGAGCCTGACAGGTCATGCATGAAGATGACAAGCTGCAGCGCTCCTCGGGACGAAGCCCGTCATTCTAAGGCGAGGCGCTGAATCGTGACTCCAAAGCAGCTTGCTTCGCCTTGTCTTGTCACGCTCTGCTATACCAGATGTGAGCATTTGCCTTCGAAAAAATCAGGCGCGCATAAGGTGATTTCGTCAACCACGAATGCAGACATCTCATTTCAAGCATATTTCGGGCATGGTGCGCGCCCGCATGCGACGCGCACGACGTTCCAACTGGCACCGATGACTGCATTCGCAGCCCTGCTGTCGCCATGACGGGACAAATACCGACAGTCCGTATTTTTGAGACCTTGGCACCATCACCTTCAGGTGGGGCTGTCCATCGTGCTCACCCACGCACAGACATTTGCGCCCGCCACTCAGGCAGCTCACCTAGTCGCCGCGTGCAATTCTCTGGAGATTTTTATGAACGTGACCTTCGGCGCGTACTACACACTCATCATGGCCGTGCTGGTCTTGCTGCTTGGCAAGCTCATGACACGGCACATCCGCTTTTTGCGTGACTTCAACATCCCGGAGCCCGTCTCTGGCGGCCTGCTGGTGGCAGCAAGCATCTTTGCCCTGCACCAGATCACGGGCCTGTCTCTGAGCTTTGAGGGCGGCCTGCAATCGGCCTTCATGCTGGTGTTTTTCTCGTCCATTGGCCTGAGCGCCAACTTCAGCAAGCTGCGTGAAGGCGGCTCGGGTCTGTTCATCTTCCTGGGCGTGATTGTGGTCTTCATCACGGTGCAGAACATCGTCGGCGTGGGCCTGGCTTCGCTGCTGGGGCTTGATCCGCTGATTGGCCTGGTCGCAGGCTCCATCACGCTAGTGGGTGGCCACGGTACGGCCGGCGCATGGGGTTCCGTTCTGGAGAGTCAGTACGGCCTGACCGGTGCCACCACGCTGGGTATTGCCTGCGCCACCTTTGGCCTGGTCATTGGCGGCCTGCTGGGCGGCCCGCTGGCCAAGCGCCTCATCACCCGCAACCAACTGGCCCAGCCGCTGACCGAGTCCGAGCAGCTGCGCGATGCCTCCCCCACCGTGAGCGAAGGCAGTGAGGTAGCCAACTTCGAATCCCCCAGCAACGCACCGCGCCTGATTACGGCCGATGCCGCGGTGGAAACACTGGCTCTGTTTGCCGCCTGCTTGGCCTTTGCCGAGTTCATGACGGGCCTGACCAAGGGCACGGCCGTTCAGCTACCCACCTTTGTCTGGGCACTGGGCGGTGGCGTGGTCATCCGCAACGCGCTGGACTATGTGTTCGGCTTCAAGGTCTTTGACCGCGCCATCGACGTGTTCGGCAACGCCGCCCTGTCCATCTACCTGGCCATTGCCCTGCTCTCGCTCAAGCTGTGGGAGCTGACCGATCTGGCTGGCCCGCTGATGATTATTCTGGCCGCGCAAACCGTCGTCATGGCTCTGTATGCGGTCTTCGTGACCTTCCGCGTCATGGGCAAGAACTACGACGCAGCCGTGCTGGCCGCCGGCCACTGCGGCTTTGGCATGGGTGCAACACCCACAGCCGTGGCAAATATGCAGGCCATTACCAATCAGTACGGCCCATCGCACAAGGCCTTCCTGATCGTGCCGCTGGTCGGCGCGTTCTTTATCGACATCATCAACGCCTTCCTGCTGCAGGGCATGCTCAGTCTGCTGCGCTGATAGTCCTGGGCTTCGCCCACAAAAAAGCGTGTTCTCGTCAACCGGGAACACGCTTTTTTTATAGCTGCTTGCGCTTGATGGGAAAGCGCTAGAGGCCGATTGAATACAAACTTATTGTGTCAGTGCCTGCGCTGATGCGGGCAGACCAAACAGGCGGTCAAACGCCCAGTTGAAGGCAAAGGTGTAGACCATGAAGAACACCAGCAGGCCGGCTTCCATCACAGCAGCTTCCCACAGCGTAATGTTGAACCACCAGGCCATCAACGGGATGAGGACCAGCGCCAGTCCGCCCTCAAAGCCAATCGCATGCACCACGCGGCGCAGCACGGATCGGCCCTTGACAGTCTGGCCCGCTTCCCACTTTTCAAACAGGTGGTTGAAGCTCAGGTTCCAGCAGATCGCAATCACCGATGCGGCCACGGCCATGACGCCGGAATCGCTGGCCTTCTGGCCTATGGCAATAAAGATCAGGCTGGAGACGGCGATAGCAATCGCCTCGTACAGAGACACATAGATGATGCGGCGCTTGGCGCCTTGCAGGCCGGTGGCCTTGCGGGGCGCAGCAGAAGAAGAATGAACAGGGTGAGCGGCAGAAGAAGAAGCGGGTGCCATCGCGGAGGCTTGTTGAGACATGCACTGCAGTGTATGTTCTGAAAACTGAAGATAAAAGTCATCTCCTTTCAATTTTTCTGATAGATGCTGCCATGCCATTCGCCGCCGATCAGGTTCCCCTGTTTCTTGCCGTGCTTGATGAAGGCTCGTTTTCCGCCGCCGCCCGCAAGCTGGGACGCGTGCCATCCGCCATCAGCATGGCCATCGCCCAGCTGGAGGCTGAGCTGGATCTGCAACTGTTTGACCGCCGTGGCCGCGAGCCTGTGCCTACCGCTGCCGCCCGCGCACTGGAGCCGCAGGCCCGCCTGCTGGCCGAGCAATTGCAGCTGCTGAACTGGCAGGCACAAGCCCTGCATGCGGGGCTTGAGGAACGGCTGACGCTGGCCATTGCGCCAGAGCTACTGGCCACGCACTGGAGCGAGCCGCTGAACCAGTTGGTGCAGGAGTTTCCGGCCCTTGCGATCGAGGTGCTAGCCGCCCCGCAGACCGATGCGCTGGAGCTGCTGCACGCAGGCCGCGCCCACCTGGCGCTGGTGTTTGAGCGCCCGGCCATGGATGGCCGCGAGGGCTTTCAGGAAATGGGACGCGAGACGCTGGTGGCCGTGATGTCGCCCCAATTCGCCCCCTGGCAGCAGGCACTGGCCGAGCATGGCCCGCAGGCGCGCCTGTCGGTAGAGCAACTGGCCGCCACGCGGCAGGTTCTGGTCGCCAGCCGCGACCCGCAGCAGACCGACCCGCGCTTTGTATTTGCCCGCCAGTTGTGGCGCACAGACAGCCATCAGGCCGCCCTGTCACTCATCGGTGCAGGCATGGCCTGGGGCTGGCTGCCCAAGGGGCTGATAGAGGCGCACATCAGCGCCGGTGCGCTGATGGAAATACCGGTGCAAAACCTCAGCAACGGCACGACCTTGTTTGTAGACTGGGTCTGGTCCAAAGAACGCTCACAAGGCCTTGCCGCGCGGCGTTTTGTGCAGCTGTTGCGCGAACGCGAAGCAGGGAAAGACTGACATGGACAGAACCGATTTACAGGCAAAAATGGCTTTAGCACTGAGTATTCAGGCGCTTGCAGCTAGATATTTCATAGCATCAACCCGAACTGAACCTTTGCACTGAACAGGAGTTTTCCGTATGCCCCGTCAGCCCTCTAAACCCAGCCTGCCCTTTCCTACCCGTGAATCTGTAGACGCAGCCAAGACCGCTGCACCTGCAGCGCCAGCCGTCAAAAAACCGGCCGCTAAACCAGCGGCTAAATCAGCCCGCAAAGCGCCGCCCAAGCCCGCAGCAGAAGTTCCGACAAAAGCTCCAGCAGCAGCGCCGGTCGTAGCACCGACGGCGCACAGCGTCTATCCCTTCGAGATTCAGAACAAGGCACTGCGCAAGCTCTGGCAGCAATGGCAACCGGGCGATCCGCGCGACAGTCGCATCGCAGCAGAGCCCACGCTTGCGCCTGTCAACCTGCAAAATTTTGACCCTGCAGCCAAACCTTTTTCAGCCAATAAAGGCAAGCAGCACGACAAGGACACTGCGGCTCAGCTCGCCACGGAGCTAGATGCTCTGCAGAACATTTTCTATGCCGACCGCAGCTTCAAACTACTGGTCATTTTGCAAGGCATGGATGCAGCAGGGAAGGACGGCACGCTGCGCGGCGTGTTCGGCCAGATGACGCCGCTGGGCGTGCGCACCGTCGGCTGGAAAGCGCGACCGACGTGGAAAAGGCGCACGACTATTTGTGGCGCATTCACCAGCAAGTGCCCGGTGCAGGGGAGGTGGTGGTCTTCAACCGCAGCCAGTACGAGGATGTGCTGGTGCCCGTGGTCAACCGCTTCATCACACCCGAGCAGCAGGCGCAACGCTACACCCAGATCAACGACTTCGAGCGCATGCTCAGCGAGACGGGGACCATCGTCCTCAAGTTCATGCTGCACATCAGCAAAGACGAGCAGCGTCAGCGGCTTCAGGAGCGGCTGGACGACCCGTGCAAGCACTGGAAATTTGATGAAAGCGACTTGAAAGTGCGCTCCCAGTGGGATGACTACCAGCAGGCCTACGAGCAGTTGCTGGCTACCACGCACACGCCTTGGGCACCGTGGACCATCGTGCCCGCAGATTCAAAGACGCACCGCAACCTGATGATTGCCACCATGCTGCGTGAGGTCCTGAGCAATCTGGATCTGAAGTACCCGCCCGGTTCGCCCGCAATGGACAAGATCAAAGTGAAATAAGCCCGCTGCGACTGCGGCTCATGCCCGTCAGGATTGGCCCTGGGCCAGACTGACGGACTGATACACGTCGTAGTGCTCGGTCGTCACGCCGCTGACGGCTTTTTCCAGCCGATGCTTCATCAGCCAGCGGCCTTGCACACGCTGATAGCGCACATCGTAGTAACCCAGCACCGTGCGCTGGCCAAAGTATTGGGCCGACGCGTTGAACAGGCCCTGCCACTGGAAATGCACCCGCGCCTGCGCCGTGTCGCCATCAATCTGCAGACGCGGCAGATGCATGAAGTGCAGGCCTTTGTAGAACGCGTCCACTTGCGTGCAAAAGGCCTGTAGTTCCTCGCGACCCGTGTGAACCAGTCGCGGCCCCTGGCCTACTGCGGCCAGGTCAAAAACGCCGTCTTCCGTAAAGACTGCCGCCCAGCCCGCTGCATCACCCGAATCCCAAGCCCTGGCGTATTCAGCCTCCAGATCCATGATTTCCAGGCGTGCCTCGGCCAGCTCCAGTCTTTGCTGCAATGCAGCGATTGCGGTGTCGCTCACTTTTTGAACTCCCTTTGACGATCAAGCGCCCAATTGGAGAGTTCTTTGACCCGTACGTGCCCCCGGAATTACCTGCTTTTCAAAAAGGAGCAACAACCACAGTATGGCTGCCACTTTTTTAATCAAAAAAAGACCATAACCAATTAATAAAAGCGATTTCAGCTATTAAATCAGGAGTTTTTAGATAGCATTTAGCGCTGCTTTTTAAAACTGCCAGCCCAGCTGACCCAGACCTTCAAACTGCATCTCAAAACGGTCACCTGCGTTTAGCGGCATGCAGCCGCACCAAGTGCCAGTAGTCACCACCGTGCCTGCGGGCACGCTGCCGTATTCGCGCGCCACATGCTGCAGCCAGTCCAGCAGCAGCCAGGCGGGGTCACCCAGACTGTGCGTGCCGGTAAAGCGCTGCGGATCGCCGCCATTCACGCTCACGGTGCACAACTGCTTGGCCCAGTCACGCCCGGTGATGGTGGATGCAGGCAGCCACTCACCCAGCGCCAACCCGCCGTGGCACTGGCCGTCTGCCAGCAAGGCCAGTGCCGGGGCTTTGAGACCATCGCGCCAGCGCACATCGACCCACTCCACCGCGACGGTCACACCATCCACCAGCGCCAGCGCACTGTCGTAATTGAGTAATGCGGCCTGCTCGGCACTGATGTCCTGACCAATGCGCAGGGCGATTTCTGCCTCGGCACCGCGTAGATTGAAGACGGCTTCTGGCACGGGTGCCAGCGTCACGCCTTGGTGAATGCCGTTCTCGGGCAGGGGCACATGCAGCAGCGCAGCATCGCGGCTGGGGCCGCCGGACTTCCAATAGCGCGGTGCACGGTCAGCCGGCCACCAACCCCAGCTACGGGCCAGTGCGCTTTGCACGGCACGGGCATCAGACTCATCAGCCATCAGCGGTGCCACATCAGCGCCCAGCGCCTGCGGCGTGCCCAGCTTGCGCGACCACCACAGCGCATCGGCAGCCGCGTAGCTGTCTTCGGGCAGATCGGGCCACAGCGTTTTCCAGTCGGGCAGCACGTCTTCTTGCGCCTGCAATTCAGGTGCAAGCCCGATAGGCGGGGTGTTGGCAAATGGCGCGGGGCCGTTCCAGCCGCTATGGCTATCTTTGTTTTCAGACATGGGGGGATGATGGCAAATTTCGTATTTCCATGTCGCAAATCCAGCACTTCGGAACGAGGATTCTGACCTTTTTCATGGTTATGCACAAAACGCATAGGACAGTTCACATCAAGCCTTGGACAGAAAAAGTCGCCACGCGCACACTTGAAAGCCCAGATAGCAAGGGCTTACAAAGTACTTGCTCACATTCAGTCAACTAGGCATTCACCATGCAAGCCAAAGACTCTTCTGCGCCCTTCTCGGCGCACGCTCTGCCCTCTTACCTCAACTCCGACCATATCGGTCCCTGGGGCAACTACCTTCAGCAGGTAGATCGGGTCACTCCTTATCTCGGTTCGCTGGCCCGCTGGGTGGAAACACTCAAGCGCCCCAAGCGCATCCTGATCGTGGACGTACCCATCGAGATGGACAACGGCACCATCGCCCACTTTGAAGGCTACCGAGTGCAACACAACCTGAGCCGCGGTCCCGGCAAGGGCGGCGTGCGCTTTCACCAGGATGTGACGCTGTCGGAAGTGATGGCGCTGTCGGCCTGGATGAGCATCAAGAACGCGGCGGTCAACGTGCCTTACGGCGGTGCCAAGGGCGGTATCCGTGTTGATCCGCGCACCTTGTCCAAAGGTGAGCTGGAGCGCCTGACGCGTCGCTACACCAGCGAAATCGGCCTGCTGATTGGCCCATCCAAGGACATTCCTGCGCCTGACGTGAACACCAACGGCCAGATCATGGCCTGGATGATGGACACCTATTCCATGAACACTGGCGCTACGGCCACGGGCGTGGTCACGGGTAAGCCAGTGGACTTGGGCGGCTCGCTGGGCCGTGTGGAAGCCACGGGCCGCGGCGTGTTCACCGTGGGTATTGAAGCAGCCAAGCTCAGCGGCCTGACTATTCAGGGCGCACGCGTGGCGGTGCAAGGCTTTGGCAATGTGGGCGGTACCGCCGGCAAGCTGTTTGCCGAGGCGGGTGCCAAGATCGTGGCCGTGCAAGATCACACCGGCAGCATCTACAACGCTGCAGGCTTTGATGTGAATGCACTGCTGGAGCATGTGCAAAAGAACGGCGGCGTGGGCGGCTTCAGCGGTGGCGAAAGCATCGACAACCAAGCCTTTTGGGCGGTGGATTGTGAAATCCTCATCCCTGCGGCACTGGAAAGCCAGATCACCAAGGACAACGCAGACCAGATCAAGGCCAAGCTGGTGATCGAAGGCGCCAACGGCCCCACCACTCCTGAGGCCGACGACATCCTGACAGGCAAGGGCGTGCTGGTGCTGCCAGACGTCATTGCCAACGCCGGCGGCGTGACCGTGAGCTATTTTGAGTGGGTGCAGGATTTCTCCAGCTTCTTCTGGAGCGAGGACGAGATCAACGCCCGTCTGGTGCGCATCATGCAAGAAGCCTTTGCCGGCGTCTGGGCCGTGGCGCAGGAAAACAAGGTGTCGCTGCGCACCGCCACCTTCATCGTGGCCTGCAAGCGCATCCTTCACGCCCGTGAAATGCGCGGACTGTATCCGTAAGCTCCCCCTGAGCGGCTTCGCCGCTTCCCCCTCTGGAGCCTTCGCTCCGGAGGGGGATGACACCCTCGGTGCGCGGCGGCGCTTCCTCGGTATCTCTGGATTAGGTTGTGGCGGATTTTCACCGCCACAACGAAAAAAGCCTTCTGTTTCCAGAAGGCTTTTTTTGATGGTTGCGCGAGAAGGATTTGAACCTCCGACCTTTGGGTTATGAGCCCAACGAGCTACCAGACTGCTCCATCGCGCGGTAATTTGTTAGCAACACAGTGTCTGTGTCGATGAGTGAATTGTAGCGTAAATACTGACCTCATGCGAAGAAGTTATGAAAATCTTCCTCTTTCATGGTTATTTGCTCTTTAATTTGTCGCCCGCTTATCAGTGCAGGCTGGCAATTGGGGCACGAGGCTATCGGTATAGTTGCCGCCCATGGCCAAAGAGAAAACCACTTTCACCTGCAATGCCTGCGGCGGCACCAGCCCGCGCTGGCTGGGCAAATGCCCCAGCTGCGGCGCCTGGAACACGCTGATCGAGACCGTGGCCGAATCGGCCTCGGGCGGCAAGAATCGGCTGAGCCAGCCGCAGGGTTACGCAGGTCTGGCCAATGCCCAGCCGGTTACCCCGCTGTCGGCCATCGAGGCGCAAGACGTTGCCCGCACCCCCAGCGGCATTGAGGAGCTGGATCGGGTGCTGGGCGGGGGCGTGGTCGAAGGTGGCGTTGTCTTGATTGGCGGGGATCCTGGAATAGGTAAGTCCACACTTCTTTTGCAGGCCATGGATGCCTTGCACCGCATTGGCCTTCCCACGCTGTATGTGACGGGCGAGGAAAGCGGTGCACAGGTTGCGCTGCGATCACGTCGGCTGGGTCTGGATAACAGCCAGGTCAATGTGTTGGCCGAAATTCAGCTGGAAAAAATTCTGGCGACCGTAGAAGTCACCCAGCCCGCCGTGGTGGTGATCGACTCGATTCAGACGGTGTATTCGGACCAGCTCTCGTCCGCCCCCGGCTCGGTTGCCCAAGTGCGTGAATGTGCAGCGCACCTGACACGTGCGGCCAAGACCACGGGCATCACCATCATTCTGGTGGGCCACGTGACCAAGGACGGCGCTCTGGCCGGCCCCCGCGTGCTGGAACACATGGTGGACACGGTGCTGTACTTTGAGGGCGACACGCACAGCAACTTCCGTCTGGTGCGCGCTATCAAGAACCGCTTTGGCGCCGTCAACGAGATTGGCGTCTTCGCCATGACAGAAAAAGGCCTCAAAGGCGTGACCAATCCCAGCGCCATCTTTTTAAGCCAGCACAGCGAGCCCGTGCCCGGCAGCTGCGTGATGGTGACGCTGGAGGGCACACGCCCGCTGCTGGTAGAGATTCAGGCACTGGTCGACCAAGGTGGCTCGCAGGCCCGCAGGCTGTCTGTGGGCTTGGACAAGGACCGTCTGGCCATGCTGCTGGCCGTGCTGAACCGCCATGCAGGTGTAGCCTGCGCCGATCAGGATGTGTTCGTCAATGCCGTGGGTGGCGTTCGCATTAATGAGCCTGCAGCTGACTTGGCGGTGATGTTGGCAATCACTTCCAGCTTGCGCGGCAAGGCATTGCCCAAAGGGTTTATCGCCTTTGGCGAAGTCGGCCTGGCTGGCGAAGTGCGCCCCGCCCCACGCGGGCAGGAGCGCTTAAAGGAGGCTGCAAAGTTAGGATTCACTGTCGCCATTGTCCCCAAGGCCAATACACCCAAGAAGCCCATTCCCGGCCTGACCATTCATGCCGTAGAGCGCGTGGACGAAGCCATGAACATCGTGCGAGGCATTGGTTGACATTGTTTTGATAGCAGCTTGCGCTTGTTATTCATACGAATAAACCCATTAATAACTTGAAATGCTTCATTCAATGGCGCTAGCAGCTATTGTTTTTGATGACTCCTTGAATTGACCAGGTCGCACGGGCATACGCACTGTCCGCAAGCGCCAGACCACCCCCTCGTAAGACAATAAGCCCATGAATTTGCGCAATATTTTGGTTCCCATTGGCTTGATCGTGCTGATGATCGCGGCCTATCAGTCCGCCAGCTGGCCCGGCGTTGCAGCCGTGGCAGGCGGCATTATCATGTGGGGGCTGCTGCACTTTACACGCCTGATGTCCATCATGAAGAAGGCCTCAGACCGTCCCATTGGCTATGTGGGCAGCGCCGTGATGCTCAACGTCAAACTCAGGCCCAAGGTCGCGCTGGTGCATGTGATTGCCATGACGCGTTCGCTGGGCCAGCGACTGTCCGAAGAAGGCCAGTCGCCTGAAATTTATCGCTGGACTGACGGTACCAACTCATCCGTGACCTGCGAATTTGTCAATGGTCGCCTGATGAAGTGGGAGCTGCAGCGCCCTCAGCAAACAGACGATGCGGCCCTGAGCGCACCTGATACAAGCACCCAGACGCCGACGTAAACCTCCCTCTAAAATGGTTGCCTCAGGAGACAAGCGCCACCCGCTCAAACCGCGGCGGCGACCACTGACAGCCCATGAGAGGATGGTTATATGAGCCCTGTTGTTCCCTCGATGTCCGACCGCGACGGCAAGATCTGGATGGATGGCCAGCTGGTGGACTGGCGCGACGCAAAAATCCATGTGCTGACCCATACATTGCACTACGGCTGCGGCGCCTTTGAAGGCGTGCGCGCCTATGAGACGGAGCAGGGCACGGCCATCTTCCGCCTTGAAGATCACACCAAGCGACTGTTCAACAGCGCCAAGATTCTGCGCATGCAGATCCCATTCACCCATGAGCAGGTGAATCAGGCGCAGGTCGATGTGGTCAGGGCCAACGCGCTGAAGTCCTGCTATCTGCGCCCTCTGACCTGGATTGGCGACCGCAAGCTGGGCGTCAGCCCCAAGGGCAATACCATCCACCTGATGGTTGCCGCATGGGCCTGGGGTGCCTATCTGGGCGAAGAAGGCATGCAGCGCGGCATCCGCACCAAGATCTCCAGCTACACCCGCCACCATGTGAATATCACCATGAGTCAGGCCAAGGCGGTGAGCAACTACACCAACTCCATCCTGGCCAATACCGAAGCACTGGACGATGGCTACGACGAAGCCATCCTGCTGGATGCATCTGGCTTTGTGTCCGAAGGCTCGGGCGAGAACATCTTTGTGATCAAGGATGGCGTGGTCTACACCCCTGACCTCTCGGCCGGCGCACTCAACGGCATCACCCGCAACACCGTGCTGCACATCTGCAAGGACCTGGGCCTGGAAGTGGTGCAAAAGCGCATCACCCGCGACGAGCTGTATATCTCGGATGAGTTGTTCTTCACCGGCACCGCAGCCGAAGTGACACCCATCCGCGAGGTGGACCGCATCCAGATCGGCGCCGGTCAACGCGGCCCGATTACCGAAAAGATTCAAACCGCCTACTTTGACATCGTCAACGGCCGCAACCCAAAATATTCACACTGGCTCACCAAGGTGTGACAATCGCTATCCCTGTGTGGCGTCGCCAGTGTCAGGGATAGGCATCACTGAAAATCACGAGAAAGATACGAGAAATGACCACGAACGCCGTCGTCGAACTGGCAGCCAAAGACCTGAACGCCCAAGGAGGCGTGTTCTGCCCCAGCCCCAAAGCCGACATGAAGCTGTGGAACAGCCACCCCAAGGTCTATCTGGATGTCGCCAAGACCGGCGAAGCCAAGTGCCCCTACTGCGGCACCGTTTACCGCCTGAAGGCGGGCGAGGTGTTTGCTGGCGGGCATTGAAGTTGCCAAGTCACAGGCATCTGGCAGTTTCTGTAAACGGCCAGGTGCTTTTTCATTTTTGGACCCAAAGTCTTACTCATGCGTATCCTGCATTTCGTCACCGGCGGTTTCTCCGGCGCCACCCAAGTTGCCATTGACCTCAGCCTATCCGCACTGAAAGAGTCTGGATACGAAGTATTACTGGTCCTGAGGCGCAAACCCAGTACTGATGAAGTGAAAATTGAGGCCCTGAGGCATAAAGGCTTGCAGGTTCGTGTTGTCTCCAACTGGATACACGCCATCACGGTCTGGGAGCTGCGCAAAATCATTCGTAGCTTCAAACCAGATGCTGTCTTCGCCCATGGCTTCAGCGACCACATCTGGGGCCGCCGAGCCGCCGTCGCTGAACGCGTTCCACGCATTTTTCATGTGGAGCACAACACACGCGAGCGCTACACCGCACGCCGATTGAAGCAAGCGCAGGACTTGATGCCCTACACAGAAGCCTGTATCGGCGTTTCGGAAGGCGTTCGAACCAGCCTGATTGAGAGAGGATTTAACCCTGCCAAATGCATTGCCATCCCTAATGGCATTGACTTGGAACGTTTTCCTGAATCCATTCTCAATCCATGGGATAAGCGCGAACCAGCGATCATGATGGCATCTCGCTTTGCACGGCAAAAGGATCATTCAACGCTGATCCGTGCAATGGCACTACTTAAGGAGCGTGGATTCACCCCCCGACTGTATTTAGCCGGTGGAGGCAAGCAGCGCTTGAAGAAAAAAGTGCAAGCTCTTGTCGCTCAGCTGAATCTCCAAAATCAAATACAGTTTTTAGGAAATGTCTCTGATCTGCCCGAATGCCTAGGTAAGCTGCAAATTTTCGTTCTTTCTACCCACTGGGAGGGCATGCCTCTCGCCTTGGTTGAGGGCATGGCAGCAGGTTGCGCATGCGTGGTATCTGATGTCATTGGTGCCCGCGAAGTTGTTACCTCGAATGTGACTGGGCTAAAAGTCCCAGAAAATGACGTAGAAGCAATGACTGCCGCCTTACTGAATTTACTCACCACTCCAGAGCAAGCTAAAAATTTAGGTGAGTCCGCACGCGCACGAGCGTGCAGCACCTATGGTCGCGAACATATGTGGAGCACCTATCGCTCTTTGCTGCTAAAGCGCTCAATCTCACATTGATTGTTTGCCATTTCCCTACTGGCTTTCCATGAACCTCCAAAATCTCCCGCTACAGCTAACATCGCTAGTCGCTTTCTTGATCCCTGCGTTCGCTCTCTGGATCCGTACCGGCCCGTCCTACGGGGCTGCCGTGTTATTGCTGGGCACACTGTGCTTTACCCCTCGCTGGATCAAAAGCCGTCCAGCTTCCGGCACTTGGGCCTTGGCTTTAGTTCTGCTCGGCATGGGCGTTCTATGGTTTGAGCTGACGACACAGCAGGGATTTCACAGGTGGGATAGACCGATCAAATGGGCATTAGGTGCCCTGTGCTTGTTTTATGCAGCAGCCTGTGCGCCACGCCCCTCGGCTTTCTTCTTTGGATTACCCATTGGTTGTATCGGCATGGGAGGTCTGGCTTTGTGGCAGGTCTGCGGCCAAGGAATGGGGCGAGCCACCGGCTACACCAGCGCCATCCCTTGGGGCGATACCGCTTTGTTACTAGCCTGTTTTAATGGTGTTTATGCCGCTATCTTCTGGAAGGAGCATGGCTGGCCATGGAGACTTCTGCAAATAATTGCCGTAATGGCGGGCGTGAGCGCATCCTTATTGTCTCAAGCACGCGGCGGCTGGCTAGCACTACTGCTTGCATTCCCTATGCTGCTGCTCGTTGGGTGGCAACTGCGCTCTCGTTTTTTCCGTCCACTCATCGCTCTACTCAGCAGCTTAATGATTGTCTTACTGGTAGTCATTGCCAGCGTTCCCTCTTTGCGAGCACATGTCGATAAAGCCACGACTGAAATCACTCAGTTTTATCATGGCCACAATGTCAATACATCGCTAGGCATACGATTAGAACAGTATCGCCTCGCCTTTGAAATTATTCCTAAAAAGCCTTTGCTTGGCTGGACACGAAAAGGCTTCGTCGAGGAAACCGAACGACTTGTTGCAGCAGGCGAATATGACCCCTCTATCATTGAATACAAGGACTTTATACATAACGAGCTGCTTGATAACTGGGCAAAGACAGGCATTCCAGGCGTTCTCATGCAGTTGGCCCTTTATGGCGTCCCTCTGTTCCTGTTCTGGCCATCAGCCAAGCGTTTGCAATTGATCAGCGCAGGGCGGCCATGGCGTCAGGCATTGGCTTTACGTGTAATGGGTAGCCTGATGAGTGTGATGTATTTCGGCTTTGGCTTGACTATGCCTTTCTTTAATCACAACAGCGGCACCGTTTTCTTCATTTTTTGCCTTATCTGTCTCTGGGCCGCACTCCAAGGTGTGGAGCGAGAGAATTCGATGCGAAAGCAGGCATGACTTGGTTAAGCATTCTGGTGCCGGTCTATAACGTCCGCCCATACCTAGAAGAGTGCCTGACATCGATATTTGAGCAAGCCGGTCCCGATGTTCAAGTGCTCACACTGGACGACTGCTCCACAGATGGATCATGGGAGCTGATGCAAAAATTGGCATTGCGCTGGCCTGGACGGCTTCAGCTCCTGCAACACCAGCACAATGCAGGCCTCAGTGCAGCACGTAATTCAATGATTGAGGCGGCTACTGGCGAGTATCTATGGTTCCTGGATTCAGACGACAAGCTGCTGCCAGGATCACTGGATACATTGGCAAACATTGTGCAAACCCATGCTCCCGATGTTGTGCTCTGTGATTTTTCCGTATGGCGCGAAAAGCAGCGCCTCAAGCACCAACTCAGAGGTGAAGCACATCGACGTAGTTTCAATGGCCCCAGCGGGAAGTTACTTTATGACCGTAGCCTGCTACTCAGCGGCCTGTTTGCGACAGGGGAAATGCACGCTTGGTCAAAGATATCCAAACGCCATTTTTGGGATTCAAAGCTGCGCTTTCCTGCTGGCAGATACTTTGAAGATTTGATGTGCATGCCCTTGCTGGCACTGCGCTGCAGAAGCTTTTACTACTGTGCTCAGCCTTGGGTTGCATATAGGCAACGCGCCACAAGTATTCTGTCCACAATGAATACGGCCAAAGCACAAGATCAGTCTGCAGCCTTGCTTGGATTTACGAAAGCCTTGCGTAACGACCCTCTGGGTCAGGATCCCTGCGTGAAACTGGGGGTGGCACAGCAGTGCGCACGTAACTTCATCGGAGCCATGCGTTTTATAAAGCGCCAAAAGCACTCACTTTCAACAGAAAAAACATCGGATTTGATCCAACAATTTCGCAATGACTTCACACAAGCTTTGCCTTATTCAGTTACAGAACTGCTCCGAATCTATCTATCTCGAGGCTGGTGGCTGCGAGCCATCAAACTATATACGTGGTTACGCTACAGCGGCTAAATCTGACTTTACTGATGGCAGCCAAGCGGAAGCAGCTACTGTCGTAGGCCCCCATTAGGCAATCCCAAAGCCAGCGCGCCCAAAGCGCCCTGGCCCAGTGCGAACACGCCATAAAGCAGCCCCACCCCCACAGCCAGAACAGCAGGCACCCCAAACGGAGCTAAAGCCGCCACAGCGGCAGCTTCGCGCGTGCCCCAGCCGCCAACACTGACAGGCAATGCTGCCATCAAAAACACTGGGGCAATCGCAAAGGCCCACACTGTTAGCGGTAACTGAACACCCAGGGCAATAGCTCCACAAGCCAGAGCAGCCGCAGACAAAAGCTGCACCACCGCTGATGACATGGCCTGTACTAACAGCTGGAGCACAAAGTCAGGGCTGTTCGCTGCCACGCGAATAGGATCCAGCCAAGTGCCAGGCAGCTTGAGCCAGCCACGGCGCAGCCCCTGTAACAGCACGCAGGGCAACAGCACCCATAGCACAGTGACAGCCAGCAGCAAGGCGCTGAATACGGCCTCATTCATGTGTACCCACGCTGCCAAGGTGGGAGCGCAAGCGAACGCGCCCAGACCGCCAATGGCGCAAAGCATCCACAAGCCACTGACACGATCCAGAATGACTGACAGATTGCTCGCCGCCTTGGCCTGCCCCGTTTTCTGGAGTGCGATTGCACGATAGACATCGCCACCAACCACGGCACCAGGTAGCAGTACATTCAAGCCAATCGCCTGAAAATACCAACGCATGCTAGATGCCACAGACATCTCTGCCCCAAGCCACTGCGCCATGGCACGCCAACGCCAGGCCGATACAGCATTGGAAGAGATAGCAACCACAAAGCCCGCAAGCAGCCACCATGGGCTGGCTTGCTGCAGCTGCGCAAAAAGCTGCCGGGGGTTTGCAAAGTAAATGACTGCCCCCAGCAAAGCCATGCCCATCAGGGCACGGACCAGCGCTTTACGCGTCTTGCTCACAATGCAGCAGGTTCTGCTTTGGTCGTTTTTTCTTCGAGCTTGTGCTCAACTACGCCGTAGTCCTTGGCGTAGTACTGCAAGCCACTACCAGACTCGTAATAAATACGTGTCAGCAGCTCACCAATCAAGCCGGCGGCAATGAACTGCATACCCATCAACACCAGCATGACCCCCGCCATCAGCAGGGGGCGCCCGCCAATGGATTCACCCATGAGCTTCTGCACCAACAGCCACAGAAGAATGAAAACGCCGGGTGTTGCCATCCACAGCCCCATGCCACCAAAGGCGTGCAGTGGGCGCTGACGAAAGCGCATGAAGAAGACGATAAAGATCAGATCCAGAATCACACGGAAGGTGCGATCAATCCCGTATTTGGAAACCCCATGGGTGCGCGCATGGTGGCGCACGGGGACTTCGGCAATACGAGCACCGGCATCGCGGGCCAGAGAGGGAATGAAGCGGTGCATCTCACCATACAGGCGAATGCGGTCAATGATCTCGCGGCGATATGCTTTGAGGGCACAGCCATAATCATGCAACTGCACATTGGTGAGCTTGGAGATCAAGCGATTGGCCAGCACCGATGGCAAGCGACGTGACAAGGCCTTATCCTGGCGGTTCTTGCGCCAGCCTGAAATCATGTCCAGATCGGGCTCGTTTTCCAGACGCTCCAGCAGCAGCGGAATATCGCCAGGCTCGTTCTGTAAATCCGCATCCAGCGTCACAACATAGCGGCCACGCACACGATCAAAGCCTGCTTGCAGGGCGCTGGACTGACCGTAGTTACGCACCAGACACACAGCTCGCACCCAAGGGTTCTGCTCAGCCAACTCGCGCAGACGCTTGGCACTCCCGTCCGTTGACCCATCGTCCACAGCGATCAGCTCATAGCTAAGCGGCTGGGTGCGCATGGCCTCATCAATGCGGGCCACCAGATTGGGTAGATTATCGAACTCGTTATAAATAGGTACAACGATGGAAACTTCAGGACTTGAATCGTGCACGGACGTCATGCTCAATGATTTTGAATAACAGTCACCTATACTAACTGAATACCCTAGGTGCCATTTGCGCCAAACACATTGTTTGCCTGCAAAGCCAATCGCAAACGTGAGTCCCTACACTCCATAATTTGCTCACCTGCAAAAATCAATGGCTTCAAGCTCTACGCCCTCTTTTTCCAAAGACTGGCAGCAAACTCTTTATTCCAAACCATGGATATGGCTCGCGCTTCTGGTCTGCGCTCATATCGTGTCACGTATCACCATTTCTGCGGGCATGAAATGGGACGAGTCTGAACAAATCCTCTGGGCCCAGCACCTGCAATTGGGCTACGGCCCCCAGCCGCCGCTCTATACATGGATGCAGTGGGCGATCTGTCAGCTCTTCGGCCCCTCGGTTCTGGCTCTGGCTTTGCTCAAGCACTCGCTGATTGCGCTGACCTACTGTCTGGCATGGCTGGCAGGCCGACAAATCCTCACTGACAAAGGCGCATGGTGGGTTGCGGCAGGCCTGCTGCTGATGCCTCCCTTCGGCTGGGATTCCCTGCGTGACCAAACTCACACAGTAATGGTCACTGCCATGACCATGGGCCTGTGGTTCGCCGTACTGCGTCAAGTACAAAGACCGCAAGCTATCAATTTCGTATTGATTGGACTGTTCTGCGGGCTGGGCATGCTCTCCAAATACAGCTACGCCATGTTGATCGGTGCCTTGTTTGCAGCATCCATGACGGTCGTGCAGGTTCGCTCGGCCATCTTTGCCAAAGGCTGGTGGCTGGCACCGCTGGTGGGAGCACTGATCTTTGCACCCCATGCCTCGTGGCTAGCTTCGCACTGGGGAATGGCAACGGCAGAGACGGTACAAAAAATGTCCATCTCGACCGAGGCATCGCACCTCAACGGTCTGGGCAACCTGTTCAAGGCCTTGCTCTCTACCCTCGGTCTGTGGCTGATTGCCGTATTAGTCAGCTATCGCTCCAAGCTCTGGACCCCTGCACCTCAAGCGACGGCCTTAGTGCCTTCACGCATCTGGGTCAAACCGCTGCTACAGCGCTATCTGCTCATCGTTGCCGTTTGCCTGCTGGCCATGGTGATCGCGGCTGATGTAACCGACTTCAAACAACGCTGGATGCTGCCACTAACCGCCATCGCCCCTATGGCCCTGTATGTCTGGCGCCCTGCTTTACTGGAGCCAAGTGTGGGACGCATGTTCACCAACTTCGTCATTGTCTTTGCGCTGATCTTTCTGGCCATGGCAACCTTGCGCCCTTGGCAAGGCGGCCTCAAGAATGATCCTGATGAACTGAACCACCCTGTCAAGGAACTGGCTCAGCAGTTGCGCGGCGCTGGCTACGCCGGCAATGGGGTGATCGTTGGCTCTGACCACATGATCGCTGCCATGCTGCATTCGCAATTCCCTCAAAGCTATGCACTTGGCTGCCCGGATGGCGCACAGCTGCAGCAATGCCTGTCTCAAGCCAAGGCTGACGCTGCTGGCGGACTACTTCTGATTACCCGTGCCGACAAGCCGGTTCCCGGTTGGTGGGATGGCATCTTTACCACGCAGGCTAAAACCACCCCGCAAACGCTGACCATTCCTTTCGAGAAAATGCCAGCCAGCGCAACACCTGCGCAGTACCAATATCTCTGGATTGCCCCATGAAGCCCGTTCTGATCACCGGCTGTGCCGGCTTTATCGGTATGCATTGCGCCAAGCGACTGCTTGAGCAAGGCATGTCCGTCGTCGGCATTGACAACCTCAACAACTACTACGATGTGGCGCTCAAGCACGCCCGCCTGGATGAGCTGCGCCCCCATGCCAACTTCCGGTTTGTAGAGCTCGATGTTGCTGATCGCCAAGGCATGGCCGACCTGTTTACAGAAGTCGCCCCTAGCAAGGTTCTACACTTGGCTGCACAAGCTGGCGTGCGCTACTCCATCGACCATCCTGACGACTACACCGACGCCAATCTACTGGGCTTTGGCAATATCTTGCAGGGCTGCCGCAAACACAAGGTAGAGCATCTGGTCTACGCCAGCAGCTCCAGCGTCTATGGCGGCAACACCAAGATGCCGTTTGCCGAAAGCGATGCCGTGGATCACCCCATCAGCTACTACGCAGCTACCAAGAAGGCCAATGAGCTGATGGCTCACACCTATTCGCATCTGTACGGAATTCCCACCACAGGCCTGCGCTTTTTCACGGTGTATGGACCTTGGGGCCGCCCTGACATGGCTTTGTTCAAATTCACCAAGGCCATCCTGGCGGGCGAGACTATTGATGTCTACGGTGACGGCAAGCTGGTGCGCGACTTCACCTATATCGACGACATCGTCGAAGGCGTCATGCGTGTTCTGGACAAGCCGGCCACTGCAGATGCCAGCTATGACAGCCTGCGTCCCAACCCCGGTACCAGCGCTGCGCCCTATCGCATCTTCAATATTGGCAACAACGCACCCACCGTACTGATGGACTACATCGCCGCACTGGAGGGTGCCCTGCAAACCACTGCCCACAAGCAAATGTTGCCTATTCAGCCCGGCGATATGCACAGTACATCCGCTGACACCCGCGCTCTGCAAGCCTGGGTTGGCTTCTCACCTGCCATGCCTGTCACCACCGGCGTGCAGCGTTTTGTGGGCTGGTACCGCTCTTTTTATCGCGTATGAAAGTTACTGTTTTTGGTACCGGCTATGTCGGTCTCGTACAAGGTGCCGTGCTGGCTGATGTCGGTCATCAGGTTCTGTGCGTGGATGTGGATGAGAAAAAAGTCGCTGCCCTCAAGGCCGGACAAATTCCCATTCATGAGCCCGGTCTGGATACCCTGGTCATCAACAATCAGCAACTCGGTCGCCTGCAGTTCACCACCAATGCCGCAGAAGGCGTGGCGCATAGTGAACTGATCTTTCTGGCCGTGGGCACGCCACCCGATGAAGATGGCAGCGCTGACCTGCAATATGTGCTGGCCGTAGCTCGCACCATTGCCCAATACATGGATGGCCCACGCATCGTCATCAACAAATCAACCGTGCCCGTGGGCACGGCCGATAAGGTCACGGCAGTCATCGCTGAAGGCCTTGCGCAGCGCAATGCGCCCTACACGTTTGATGTGGTTTCCAACCCCGAATTCCTCAAGGAAGGGGCTGCGGTGGGAGACTGCCAGCGCCCGGACCGCATCATCATTGGCACCAGCAACCCTGCATCTGAAGCCAAGCTGCGCGAGCTGTATGCGCCCTTCAACCGCAATCACGACAAGATCGTGATGATGGATGTGAAGAGTGCCGAACTGACCAAGTACGCAGCCAATGCCATGCTGGCAACCAAGATCAGTTTCATGAACGAGATCGCCAACCTGGCCGAGCGCCTGGGCGCCGATGTGGAAGCCGTGCGCCGCGGCATTGGCAGCGATCCACGCATTGGCTACCACTTCATCTACCCCGGCGTGGGCTATGGCGGCAGCTGCTTTCCCAAAGATGTGAAAGCTCTCATCCACACTGCCAAGGAAGTGGATTTCGAGCCCCTGCTGCTCAACGCCGTAGAAGACCGCAACCACGCCCAGCGCAACGTGCTGTTTGAGCGCATTAGCGCGTTCTACAACGGCGACCTCAAGGGTAAGACCATTGCCGTCTGGGGCCTGGCCTTCAAGCCCAACACCGACGACATGCGCGAAGCCCCCAGCAGCAACCTGCTGGAGTCGCTGTGGGCCGCAGGGGCCAAGGTTCAAGCTTATGACCCCGTGGCCATGAAGGAGGCGCGCCGCATTTACGGTGAACGCGCCGACCTGCTGCTGGCAGACAACCCGCTCTCCGCCGTACAGGGCGCAAACTGCCTGGCCATCGTGACGGAGTGGCAGATCTTCCGCGCACCGGACTTCAGCCTGCTGGCGCAGACTCTGTCTGACAAGATGATCTTTGATGGCCGCAACCTGTTTGAGCCATCTCTGCCAGCCAGCCATGGTCTGGGCTATGCCTCCATTGGCCGCCCCGTACAGCTGCCGCGCTGAGAGCCTCCATTAAAAAGCCCCGCAGGCCAAAACCTGTGGGGCTTTTTAATGGGCATCCACTCGCCAATCAAACCAGCGGCAGCGAAATCACAAAGCTTGCACCTTTACCGCCATCCTGTCGATCTTCACAGCGCACCGTGCCGCCGTGACGCTCTGCAATCGAGCGCACCAACGACAGACCCAGACCCACGCCGCCAGATCGCTCGCTGGCACCGGGCAAACGGTAAAACTTCTCGAAGATGCGCTCACGCTGCGCCTCGGGTACACCAGGTCCGTGATCTGCGACACAAATCAGCGCCATATTGCCCTCCTTTGCGAGCGACAGCGTGATCTCACCTGCGCTGTAACGGCGGGCGTTTTCCAGCAGGTTGCGCACTGCGCGGCGCAGCAGTTTGGCAATGCCTTGCACCTCCAGCGGGCCGTCGGCTTGCATGTCCAGATCCGCATCAATGCGCGCGCACTCTTCGGCGCAAAGGCCGATCAAATCGACGCACTCCACCGTACCCACATCCGCCTCGCTGGAGTCCAGCCGGCTGGCCAGCAAGATCTCATCGACCAGTTGATCCAGCTCGGTGATATTGCGCTGAATTTCGACCTTGGCACGAGCGCTGGCCGGGTCATTACCCATGAATTCCAGCCCCATGCGGATACGCGTCAGCGGCGAGCGCAGCTCGTGCGAAGCGTTGGCCAGCAGGGATTTGTGCGATGTCATCAAGGTTTCGATGCGCTCGGCAGCCGCGTTGAATTGGTGAGCCAGATCCGCCACTTCATCATGGCCGTGCTCGGGCACGCGCACCGATAGATCACCCTCACCAAAACGCTTCACTCCGCGCTGCAGGTTTTCAAGGCGCTTGAGCAAGCGGCGAATGATAGGGAACACGCCCACGATCACCGCAACGCCCACCAGCCCCAGCATCCACAAAAATCCGAAAGGCGGGCGCAGCCAGAACGCGACAGCACCATCACGCGGTGGCGGGCGGCCGTCGCGCCATTCGCGTGGGGCCATCCACAGCTCATAGGTTTGCCCATCTTTGGCGGCGATCTCAAAGCGAACCCCATCTACTGGTGAGCCGGAAATGCGGTTGCCACGCCCTTCAATCAGCACATCACCATCAGGGCCACGCACCGCCATTTCACGCGATGGTGCCGCCGCGCTGTTTTGCACGCGCTGCTCTTCGGCAATATTCCAGGCCCATGCCACGCACAGCGTCAGCACGGCCACCCCGATCACAACGGCTAGCCAGATGCGCAGATACAGGCGCTGAGAGAAAACATGCAGCAACTTCATTGGGACATTTCCATCATCACGGGCACCGAAAATCAATCCTGCTGTTTAGCGAAAACATAGCCCACACCGCGCACCGTCAGAATGCGTTTGGGGGCCTTGGGGTCCGCTTCAATCGCGGCACGAATGCGCCCCATGTGCACGTCGATGGAGCGGTCAAAGGCTTCCAGCTCACGGCCGCGCACGGCTTCCATGATCTGGTCGCGCGTCAGCACGCGGCCTGCGCGTTCCGCCAGCGCTACCAGCAGGTCGAACTGGTAGGAGGTGAGGTCGGCCACCTGCTCACCGACGGCAACGGTGCGTGCATCGCGGTCAATTTCAAGGGCGCCAAAGCGCATGACAGCCGTCGATGGCACAGCCTGACTTTCACTGCCTTTGCGGCGCAAGATGGCGCGAATGCGGGCCAGCAGCTCGCGCGGCTCAAAGGGTTTTGGCAGGTAGTCATCAGCGCCAAGTTCCAGGCCGATGATGCGGTCCATGGGATCGCCCTTGGCGGTCAGCATCAGTACGGGAACCTGAGCGGCTGCGCCGGGCATGGAACGGATGCGGCGGCAGACTTCAAGACCGTCCATATCAGGCAGCATCAGATCCAGAATCACTAGATCCGGCTGCTCCGTCGACCCGCCATCTGCAGGCTGCAGCTGGTCCAGACCGCTTTTGCCGTCGGCCTTATGGGTCACTTCCAGGCCGTTATTGCCTAGATAGTCGCTCACCATTTGCGCCAGGCGAACGTCGTCCTCAATCATCAGAAGTTGGTGCGTGCTCATAGGGGGCAGTGTAGTCATGCTCGCGCCTTAATTTTTCTTCAAGGCCCCATGCTGCAACACGCAGGTGATCTGCTCTTGTCTGGCGCGTAAAGTTGGGTAAACCGCCTTTGCACCCCAAAAACGATAGCTACCAGCGCTTATTCATCAGTGCTAGAGCCAATTTTTACTTTGGATGCCAGATAGATCAGGAGCAGCACAGGGAAGCCCATCAGTGCCGTGGTGTGGAAAAACGCCTCGTAACCAAAGGCATCGACAAACACGCCGGAGTAGCCGGCCAGCCACTTGGGTGCCAACAGCATCATGGAGCTGAACAGCGCGTATTGCGTGGCCGAGTACTGCACATTGGTCAGGCCCGAGAGATAGGCGATGAAGGCCGCCGAGGCAATACCACCCGCCAGGTTGTCTGCACTGACCACCCAGACCAACGCCGATACATCGTGGCCACGCGTGGCCAGCCAGGCAAACAACAGGTTGGTGCCAGCCGACAGCACCGCGCCCAGCATCAGCACGCGCATCACGCCCCAGCGCACGGCCATGGTGCCACCGACAAAGCCGCCCACCAGCGTCATGATGACGCCGAACACCTTGGTCACCGCCGCCACTTCTTCCTTGGTGTAACCCATGTCCACATAGAAGGGGTTGGCCATGATGCCCATGACCACATCACTCACACGATACAGGCCAATCAGCGCCAGCAGCAGCAGTGCCTGCCAGCGGTAGCGGCCAATAAAATCAGCAAACGGCGCAATCAGCGCACCTTGAATCCACTCCGATGCGTTGCGCGCAGGGGCCATGGGGCGAGCCTCAGGCTCTGGCGAGAGCAGCACCGTAATCATGCCCACCAGCATGCTGGCCGCCATGGCCGTATAGGCCACATGCCAGGCCTGCACCACATAGCCCTGTACATCGCCCTGCACCTTGGAGGCAACCCACAGCACACCCGCACCGGCCCAGATCATGGCCAAGCGATAGCCGGTCTGGTAGGTGGCGGCCAGCGCCGCCTGATCTTCTACCCTGGCAGATTCGATGCGGTAGGCATCAAGGGCAATGTCTTGTGTGGCCGAACCAAAAGCCACCAGCACCGCGCAGATCACCAGCGGCTGCAAAGCCTGCTTAGGGTCCATAAAAGACATGCCCAGCAGTCCCGCAACAATCAGCAACTGCGAGAGCAGCAGCCAGCTACGGCGCCGGCCCAGCAGTCTTGTCGCGATCGGCAGGGGCAGTCTGTCCACCAGGGGTGACCAGACCCACTTGAAGGCGTAGGCCAGCCCAACCCAGCTCAAAAAGCCAATCGTGCTGCGGTCAATACCTGCCTCGCGCAGCCAGAAGCTCAAGGTCCCTAGCACCAGCAGCAGCGGCAGCCCGGCCGAGAAGCCCAAAGCCAGCATGCGCAAGCTGGTGGGCTGGGCATAGACCTTGAGGGCCTGGCCCCAGCTGCGCTTGGGCTCTGGCGTTGCCGTAGGGGTGATATCGGAGAGGTTGCTGCTTGTTTTGGTCGACTCGGTCATGGTCTGATTCTTTAAGGCTGTGGGCATTATCGGTTGCCCGTGCGCAGGGGCAGACGCTACCATCGGCGAACATGCCCCCTCTTCTGTAAGCAAGATTTACCCATGAGCCGTGACGCCGCATCCCTGCGACCTGCGCTTGATCAAGCACAAGCCTCGGTGCGCAGCTATCACGGCGAGCATCAGGCCCATGCTCACGGCTATGCGCAGATTCTGTTTGCGCTGCAAGGCCGCATGGAGCTTGAAGTTGGTGGCAGGCCCAGCTTTGTCGACAGCGCCTGCGGCATGGTCATCCCTGCGGGCACCGACCACGGTTATCTGGCGCAGCCGCAAACGCAGGTACTGGTGATTGATGCCCCCATGGCGCATGGGCTCGATAAGCTGCGCCGCTTTGCCGTGCCGCCGCCGCTGCGCTATCCGCAATCCAGCCTGTCTGCCGCTGCGCAAATGGCGCTGGTGCTGCAAGCCCCCACGCTGCTGCAACGCCGCGGGCTGGACTTGCAATGCTTGCAATACCAGGTGCAAGCCACATTGCATGAAAACTGGCCCACTGCGCGACTGGCAGCCTTGATGCATTTGAGTGTGGCCCAGTTCCATGCCCGCTTTGTAGAACTGGCAGGCCACACGCCGCAAAACTGGCTGCGCGGCCTGCGCCTTGATGCGGCGGTGCAGCAACTCAAACAAGGCACTGCGCTGGAGACTACGGCGCTGCGATGCGGCTATGCATCGGCCAGCGCACTGGCCTATGCCCTGCGCCGCGAGCGTGGCGTGACGTCTCGCCAACTGCGTGAGCAGCGCTGATTCCGCCCCCATCACCACAAGCGTTCTTCGATAGTTGCCATGCTTGCTGCGGCGCATGATGGCGCTCTCATGTCCTCTCCCTCCACTCGTTCTCTCCCCTCCGCCACCGCCTCATTAGGGCCTGTCGGCCTGGTACTGGCCGCCGCCATGCTCTGGGGCACCACGGGCACAGCACAGCACTTTGCACCGGCACAGCTATCGCCCTATTGGGTCGGTGGGCTGCGCATGGTCATGGCCGCGCTGTTTTTTATCGCGCTGGCTTTGGTGATGGACAGAGGCCACCGCTCATCCCCCCTGCGCTGGGGTCGCCTGGTGTTTTGCGGGCTGTGTATGGCGATCTACAACCTGAGCTTTTTTGCAGGCATCAAAGCCAGCGGCGTGGCCCTTGGTACGGCACTGGCCATTGGCAGCGGCCCCATCTGGGCCGGACTGATGCAGGCTGTGGTGCAAAAGCGCATGCCCAGTCCGCAGTGGTGGCTGGGGACCTGCATAGGCGTGGGCGGCGGCATTGTCATGGCGCTGGCCACGGCGGACAGGCAACATCTGCCATGGCTAGGCATGGCGCTATGCCTGCTGGCGGGGCTTTCTTATGCGGTCTATGCACTGGTCAATCAGGCGCTGGTCATGCAGGCGCGTGTGGCCACAGTCAACGCCTGGGTGTTTGGCTGCGCCGCGCTGCTGTCGCTGCCGTTTGCCGCATGGCTGGGTGGTCCGCTACAAGTCAGTGCCAGCGGCTGGGCCGTCGTGATCTATCTGGGCATCGTAGCGACAGGTGTGGCCTATCTGCTGTTCTCCGTGGGCTTGCGCGGCATGTCTGCAGCCACTGGCGTGGCACTCAGCAAGGCTGAGCCCATTACGGCCTTTGCCCTGTCGCTGCTGATCGTGGGTGAGCGCCCTGCATGGTGGTCGGTGCTGGGCCTGCTGGGCGTGATTGGCGGTCTGTGGCTGGTAGTGCAGGCAGAGAGAAAGTCTGCAGAAGCCGTCTGACCTCTGGCCTGCTACGGCTCGCATAGACTTGGCGCTTATGCACGCTACCACCTCCTTTCTGCGCCGGTACGCCACTCGCCACTCTCTGCTGGTGGCCCTTGTCTGCGTCCCGTTGATGCACGCGCCAGCGCCAGCACAGGCTCAGGTCGATGTAGGCAAGGCATCAGTGATGCGTCAGCTGGTGCCTGCAGAAACGCTTGAAAACTCAGCCACGCAGCAGTACCAGGAGCTGCTACAGCAAGCCAAGGCCAAAGGAGCGCTGGCAGACGGCAACAACGCCCAGTTACAGCGCATTCGCACCATTGCACAGCGCCTCATCCCATACGCGGCGCAATGGAACCCACGCGCCAGCCAATGGAAGTGGGAGGTCAACCTCATCGCCAGCAAGCAGATCAACGCCTTTTGCATGCCCGGCGGAAAGATTGCCTTCTACACCGGCATCATCGACCAGCTCAAGCTGACGGATGATGAAATCGCCATGATCATGGGCCATGAAATGGCACATGCGCTGCGTGAGCATTCGCGCGAGCAACTGGCCAAAAATCAGGCCACCAGCATTGGTATATCACTGGGTGCGCAGCTGCTGGGTCTGGGCGATATCGGCAGCACGGCAGCGCGCCTTGGCGGGCAGTTACTCAGCCTCAAGTTCAGCCGCAACGATGAAAGCGATGCCGACCTTGTGGGCCTTGAGCTGGCCGCCCGCGCGGGCTACAACCCGCAGGCCGCCGTGAGCCTGTGGCGCAAGATGGGTGAAGCCACGGGAGAAGGCGGCATAGGCTTTCTCTCCACCCACCCCACGGGCCCCAGCCGCATTCGCCAGCTCGAAGGCAATGTGCCGCGCGTCATGAGTCTGTACGAGCAGGCGCGCAAGCGATAAGCGCGGCGCTGAAAACCCGCTTTCCCCTGCGCAGGCAGTCGCTCTATAGTGGTTTGTTGCCACCGGAGGTTCTGCATGCAAGCCCTGGATACCCATGACGTTTTCAATCAGGTTGATGAGCTAACCGACATCAACCTGCTTCAGTCTGATTTGGCCTTGCAAGAAGCGCTGCAACGCCAGCAGGCGCAGGCTTTTGTGCCGACGCTTGACTGCTTCGCGCAGCAGCTTGGCCAGAAGACCAATTGGGAGCATGCAGAGCTGGCCAACCGCCACCCCCCAGAGCTGCAGCGCTTTGATGCACGCGGGCGCGTGCAGGATGCCGTGGAGTTCCACCCCAGCTGGCACAGCCTGATGGCGCTGTACCGCGAACAAGGCCTGATCGCGCTGCCGTTTGAGAGCGCAGACAAAGGCCGCTGGAGCGCATGGGCCGCTGGCTTTTATCTGCATGGGCAGGTTGAGCAAGGCACGCTATGCCCCGCCACCATGACCACCGCAGCCATCCCTGTGCTGCAGAAAGAGCCGCAGCTCTGGAGTCAGTTGCAGGCCCAGCTTTACAGCCATGAATACGATGCCCGCGATGTACCGCTGAGCCAGAAAAAATCCATCTGGATCGGCATGGGCATGACAGAAAAACAGGGGGGCTCCGACGTACGCGCCAACACCACGCTGGCCCGCCCGGTGCATGAAGGCGGGCGCGGTGGCGAATATCTGCTGCGCGGCCACAAATGGTTTTTCTCGGCCCCCATGTGCGATGCCCACCTGGTTGTGGCGCGCATGGCTGCGCCCAATGGCGAGCCAGGCGGCCACGCCTGCTTTTTTGTGCCGCGCTGGCGGCCTGATGGCAGCAAGAACCCGGTGCGCATTCAGCGCCTCAAAGAAAAGGTGGGCAACCGCAGCAACTCCAGCTCCGAGGTAGAACTACAAGACGCTTGGGGCATTCTCATGGGTGAGGAAGGCAGAGGCATTCCCACCATCATCGAGATGGCCAGTTACACGCGGCTGAACTGCGTGCTGGGCAGCGCGGCCATTTTGCGCACCGCCGCCGTGCAATCGATTGCCTATGCACGCCAGCGTTCGGCCTTCGGAAAAACACTTTCAAATCAGCCTCTGATGCGCTGTGTACTTGCGGATCTAGCTCTCGAAAGCGAAGCATCCATGCAACTGGGAATGCATCTGGCACAGGCCTATGAACGCGAGGCCGAAGGCGACCTGCTGGCCCGTGCCTGGAAGCGCATCATGACGCCAGCCGCCAAGTTCTGGGTCTGCAAACGCTCGGTAGAAATCACGGGCGAGGCCATGGAGATTTTTGGTGGCAACGGCTATGTGCAGGAAAGCATTGTGTCGCGCCTGTTCCGCGAAGCGCCGGTCAACTCCATCTGGGAAGGGTCGGGCAATGTGATGTGCCTTGATGTGCTGCGCGCCATGGGCCGCGAGCCCGAAGCCACGCGCCTGCTGCTGCAAGACCTCATCAACATGGCAGCTGGGGAACCCACGCTGACGCGGCTGGCTCAGTCACTGGCTCAGCGCCTGTCTGCCGCGCCAGATGCGCTGGAGCCGCAGGCTCGCAGACTGGTGCAAGACCTGGCTCTGCTAGCTCAGGCCTGCCTGCTGCGCAAACATGCACCCGGCTATATGGCCAATGGCTTTATTCACACCCGCCTGGGCGAGCAAAGCGGGGCCATGGTGGTTGGGGCCTTTAACCCGGAAGCGCTCGATCTCTCTGCGATATTGCAACGCGCGCTGCCCGCCTGAAACGCGTCAAGACACCACCAGAGACTTCAGCTGTTTAAAGCTTTGCTGCAGGCTCTTGCCGCTGGTATCGAGCAGATGGTCGGCCTTGGAATAAAAGGCCGCACGGCCCTGCAAAATGCGGCGCAAATCGTCCATGGCCTCAGGGTTGGCAGCCATGGGGCGCGTGTCGCCCTGCTCCACTACACGGCTCATATGCTCCTCGGGCTGGGCCTGCAACCACACAGTGGTGCAGTGGCTGAGCAGCTCGTTGAAGGTCGCAGGGTCTGACACGATGCCGCCCGGCGTGGCGATCACCACATCGCTGTAAATCTGCACGGCTTCTTCAAGCGCACGGCGCTCATAGCGTCGATAGGCGCTGGCCCCGTAGAGGTCATAAATCTCGCGCACGCTGCAGCCAGCCACGCGCTCAATTTCCTGGTTCAGCTCCAGAAATGGCACGTTCAGCTGATCGGCCAGCATGCGGCCCAGCGTGGACTTGCCTGCACCGCGCAAACCGATCAATGCAATGCGGGTGCCGCGATGCGGATCACCGCTGGGTGCCGTACCCAGAATCTCGCCCGCCGCCAGTCGCACGCGCTGCAGATCGGCTTCGCTGCGACCTTCGAGCAGTTCGCGCAGCAGCAGCCATTCGGCGCTGGAGGTGGTCACATCGCCCAGCAACTCGGCCATGCTGCAACGCAGTGCCTGCGCAATTTGCTGCAGCACCAGGATGGAGACATTGCCCGTGCCGTATTCAAGATTGGCCAAGTGGCGCTCCGACACCTCGGCGGCAGACGCCAGCCCACGACGCGTCAAACCACGGCTGGCGCGCAGATTGCGCACCCGCTCACCCAGCGCCTGCAGCAGCGCACTCTTGCCTGCTTCGGCCTCTTGCATATCCAGTTCTGGTGCCGTCACTAACTGATCCATAAAGCTCCTCGGAGGGGGTGAATGATAAACAGTCGGGGTTAACGCCATGCATGCAATATATTGCTTGACACTGAATTGTCCCGTATTTATCTTTTGAATGCACGCACAATATTGCATGTTTCATCGAAGACTAGATGCAGCTCAAAGCCGCACTTCAGGAGACACCTATGGCCGCCCTCACGATCCGCACATTTGCCACCCAAGGGGTGAGCGAATGACCGAGCTACTTGCCAACCATGTTGCCGGGCGCTGGCAAACCGGCACTGGCCCGGGCCACCGCTTGCTGGACCCGGTACTGGGCACCGAGCTGGTTCGCGTCGATGCCTCCGGGCTTGATCTGCACGCGGCCTTTGCCTTTGCACGTGACACAGGCGGCAAGGCTCTGCGGGCCATGAGCTACGCCCAGCGCGCCCAGTTGCTGGCAGATATTGCGGCCGTACTGCAAACCCATCGCGATGGGTATTACGAAATCTCTACCGCCAACAGCGGAACGGTGAAGAACGACACTGCCGTCGATGTAGATGGCGGAATCTACACGCTGGGCCAGTACGCCAAGTGGGGCGCAGCGCTAGGCAATGCCAAGCACCTGAGCGATGGCGCTGCCGTGGCGCTGGCCAAAGAGGGGGCGTTTCAGTCCCTGCATATTCAGGTGCCCACGCACGGCGTGGCGCTGTTCATCAACGCCTTCAATTTCCCCGGCTGGGGGCTGTGGGAAAAAGCGGCTCCAGCCCTGCTCTCGGGCGTTCCCGTCATCATCAAACCCGCCACGGCCACAGCTTGGCTCACGCAGCGCATGGTCAAGGATGTCATCGATGCGGGCGTGCTGCCGCCGGGCGCGCTGTCCATCATCTGCGGCAGCGCTGCCGGGTTGATGGATCAGCTTCAACCCATGGATGTGCTGTCTTTCACTGGCTCAGCTGACACCGCAGCCACCATTCGCAGCCACAACGCCATCACCCGCCATTCGGTGCGCTGCAATATCGAAGCCGATAGCCTGAACAGCGCACTGCTGCTGCCCGGCCACGCCGCAGGCAGCGAAGCCGTGGCGCTGCTGGCGCGCGAAGTGGCCCGTGAAATGACCGTCAAATCAGGGCAGAAATGCACGGTCATACGGCGCATTCTGGTGCCGCAAAATCTGTATGACGAAGTGGCTCAGGCCATAGCCGCGCAGCTTGCCAAAGTCACCGTGGGCAACCCGCGCAATGAGGCCGTACGCATGGGATCGCTCGTCAGCCGTTCGCAGTACGACACAGTGCAACAAGGGCTGAGCCAGTTGCAGGCCCACACCAACGCGCTGTATGACGGCAGAGCCAATGCGCTGGTCGATGCCGACCCCACGATTGCCGCCTGCGCCCAGCCCGTGCTGCTGGGCACGCAAGACCCCGACGGCTGCGCGCTGGTGCATGACATGGAAATTTTTGGCCCTGTGGCTACGCTTATGCCCTACCGTGACCTGGAGCACGGTCTGGCGCTTGCACATAGGGGTCAGGGTTCGCTGGTCTGCTCGCTTTATGGCGAAGATGCTGCGGCACTGGCCACAGCCAGCACCGACCTAGCCACCAGCCACGGCCGCGTGCATGTGGTCACGCCGGATGTCGCCAAGCTGCATACGGGCCACGGCAATGTCATGCCCCAGTCCATGCATGGCGGGCCGGGCCGCGCCGGTGGCGGTGCCGAGCTGGGCGGCTTACGGGCACTGGATTTTTACCACCGCAAAAGCGCCATGCAGGCCGCACCCAGCGTGCTGCAGGCACTGGGTGCAACGACGGGAGTCTGACCATGATTGATTTCAGCCAGCCCTTCAATTTCGCCCAGCATCTGTTCGATCTCAATCAGAACCGGGCTGACAAGATTGCCTATACCGATGACCAAGGCACGCTCAGCTATGCGCAGCTGCAGGAGCAGGCTCGCCGCATCGCCCATGGCCTCCTGGCCGCAGGCATTCACCGCGAAGAGCGCGTGCTGCTGGTCATGCACGATATGCGTGAGTGGGCCATCTCGTTTTTAGGAGCCATGTACGCAGGCGTGGTGCCGGTTGCGGTCAATACCTTGCTCACACCAGCTGACTATGCCTACATGCTTGAGCACTGCCGCGCGCAGGCCATTCTGACCAATGGCGCGCTGGTTCCCGCAGTGCAGCAGGCACTCAAGCAAGCACAACACGAAGTCAACCACATCTGGGTCGCCAGACCTGAAGAAGCGCCGCAGGGTCTGCCCCCCGCATTCGAGCCCCTGCAGCCCTGGCTGGCGCAGCAGACGGCACTGCCTCATGCGGCCAAAACCATGGGTGATGATCCCGGCTTCTGGCTGTATTCATCAGGCTCCACCGGAAAACCCAAGGGCGCAGTTCACACCCACGCCAACCCGCACTGGACAGCCGAGCTGTATGGCAAACCGGTACTGGGCTTGAACGAAAACGATGTCTGCTTTTCTGCCGCCAAGCTCTACTTTGCCTACGGCCTTGGCAATGCACTGACCTTCCCTTTAAGCGTGGGTGCCAGCGTGGTTCTGATGGCCGAACGCCCCACGCCAGAGGCCGTTTTTGCACGCTGGATGCAGCACCAGCCCACGGTGTTTTTTGGTGCACCCACAGGCTTTGCCGGCATGCTGGCTCACCCGGCCTTGCCAGCGCGCGAGCAGGTCAGCCTGCGCATGTGTTCATCAGCAGGCGAAGCCTTACCCGCCGAGATTGCGCAGCGCTTCAAGGCCCACTTTGGCGCAGACATTGTGGATGGCATTGGCTCCACCGAGATGCTGCATATCTTCCTCTCCAACCGCCCTGACGACATACGCTACGGCAGCACCGGCAAGCCGGTTCCTGGCTATGCGGTAGAGCTGCGCGGTGAAGACGGAAAGCCCGTGGCCGATGGCGAGATTGGCGACCTTTTCATCAAAGGCCCCAGCGCCGCGCTGATGTACTGGGCCAACCGCGACAAGACGCGCGACACCTTTCAGGGCGCATGGCTCAAAAGCGGCGACAAATATGTGCGCGACGCCGATGGCTACTACACCTACGCGGGCCGCAGCGACGACATGCTCAAGGTCAGCGGCATCTATGTCTCTCCCTTCGAGGTGGAGTCCACGCTGCAGCTGCACCCCGCCGTGCTGGAGGCTGCAGTCATCGGTATGACCGATGCACAGGGCCTGACAAAGACCAAATCCTATGTGGTCTGCAAACCCGGTCACAGCACCAGCGAGGCAGAACTCAAGGCCTTCGTCAAAGACCGGCTGGCGGCCTACAAATACCCACGCTTTATCGAGTTTGTCGACGAACTCCCCAAGACTGCGACCGGAAAAATCCAACGCTTTCGTTTGCGAGAATTGGAATCAAAACCGCACTGAGCCCTTGCCCATAAAGCAGATACAGCTATAAAAACAGGAATTTACCGACTAGGGCAAGCGCTGGTTTTGCTTTAAACCTAAAGTTGTTAGAGTGCGCACGTGCATGCGTTTGAGCAAGCCACCCGCCAGTCAGAACCGGTGATTCAAGAGTACCCAGGCATTCGTCAATCAACCAGCAGGAGACAAGCATGAGCAAGCAATGGGCAACATGGAGCAAAGCCACAGCAATCGCACTGGCCGCCGCCGCAAGCTGCGGCAGTGTCATGGCGCAGGAAAAGATCAAAGTCGGCTTCATGCTGCCCTTCAGTGGCACTTATGCAGCACTGGGCGTGGCGATTGAAAACGGCTTTCGCATGCAGGTGGCCGAGCAAGGCGGAAAGCTGGGTGGACGCGAAATCGAGTACTTCAAGGTCGACGACGAATCCGACCCTGCCAAGGCCACCGACAACGTCAACCGCCTGATCAAGCGCGACAAGGTCGATGTGATCGTCGGCACCGTGCACTCGGGCGTGGCCATGGCCATGGCCAAGGCCGCCAAGGAAAGCGGCACCGTGCTCATCGTGCCCAATGCGGGGGCCGATGCCGTCACCGGCCCCATGTGCGCGCCCAATATCTTCCGCAGCTCCTTCACCAACTGGCAGACCGCCTACCCCATGGGCGTGGTCGCAGCCAAGGAAGGCAAGAAAAATGCCATGACCCTGACCTGGAAGTACGCCGCCGGTGAAGAAGCCGTCAACGGCTTCAAGGAAGGCTTTGAAAAGAACGGCGGCAAGGTCAGCAAGCAGCTGACGCTGCCCTTCCCCAACGTCGAATTTCAGGCTCTGCTGACAGAAATTGCAGCGGCCAAACCCGATGCCGTGTTCTCCTTCTTTGCTGGTGCGGGTGCAGTGAAATTCGTCAAGGACTATCACGCCTCTGGCCTGTCCAAGACCATCCCGCTCTACGGTCCCGGCTTCCTGACCGACGGCACGCTGGAGGCGCAGGGCGAGGCCGCACAAGGCATGCTGACCACGCTGCACTATGCGGATGAGCTGGGCACGCCGCGTGACAAGGCCTTCCGCACCAACTACGCCAAGAGCTACAAGCTGCAGCCCGACGTGTATGCCGTGCAAGGCTATGACGCAGCGCAGATGCTGGCCGTAGGCCTGAAGGCTGCCGGTGGCGACATCACCAAGAAGGATGCCTTCCGCACCGCCATCGAAAAAGCCACGATTGCCAGCCCGCGCGGTGACTTCACGCTGAGCAAGGCGCACAACCCGGTGCAGGACATCTATCTGCGCAAGGTGGATGGCAAGGAGAACAAGAAAATCGGCATTGCCGTCAAGGGCCTGGCAGACCCCGCACGCGGCTGCCGCATGTAAGACCAACGCATGGCCCGTGAAACCGGGCCATGCGCGCTTTAACCGACCTCCTCCAGGACAAGGATTGCCGTGGATCTCGCCACCTTTTTGGTGCAGTGCCTGAACTCGATTCAGTACGGGCTGCTGCTGTTTCTGCTGGCCTCAGGCCTGACCTTGATCTTCGGCATCATGGGCGTGATCAATCTCGCCCATGGCAGCTTCTACATGATTGGCGCCTATGTGGCGTTTGCGCTGTCGCCCTATCTGGGCCAGCATTTCATCACCATGCTGCTGGTGGGCGTGCTCATCACCGTGGTGCTGGGCTACGCGCTGGAATGGGCGTTTTTCAGCTTTCTCTATGAGCGTGATCACCTGCAGCAGGTGCTGATGACCTATGGCCTGATTCTGGTGTTTGAAGGCCTGCGCGCCATCCTTGTGGGCAACGATGTGCATGGCGTGGAAAAGCCCGCGTGGCTGGCTGGCAGCTTTCCGCTGATGGGCATGATGCAGTACCCCTGGTACAACGTTTTTGCAGCGCTGGCCTGCCTGGTTGTGGCGCTGCTGATGTACTACACCGTTAACCGCACGCGGCTGGGAATGATGATTCGCGCCGGTGCCAGCAACCGCGACATGGTGCGCGGCCTGGGCATCAATATCAAGCGCCTGTACCGCATCGTTTTCGCCGTAGGCGTCGCCCTCGCAGCGCTGGCCGGAATGATTGCCGCGCCCATGAGCTCGGTCTATCCGAACATGGGCTCCAGCGTGCTCATCATCTGCTTTGTGGTCGTCGTGATCGGCGGCATCGGCTCCATCACGGGTGCGCTGATTGCCTCGCTGCTGGTGGGCTTTGTCGATACCTTCGGCAAGGTGTTTTTTCAGGAACTCAGCGGCATGAGCGTCTACCTGCTGATGGCCGTAATCCTCGTCTGGCGACCCGAAGGTCTTCTGGGTAAACGGAGCTGAACATGAGCAACCCGCTACCCCACACCAATCAGGCCTATGCCGAAGCACCCGCCGTAACCAGCCAAAGCCGCCCTATTCGCGCCAAAAGCGTGTGGGTGGGGGTTGTGCTGCCACTGGCCTGCGCCGTGCTGCTGGCGGCCGCTCAGCCCTTCTGGTCGGCCTATCTGTCTGATCTGGTCGTCAAGATCATGATCCTTTCCATCTTCGCGCTGAGCCTGCATATTCTGGTGGGTGGCGCGGGGCTGGTGAGTCTGGGTCATGCCGCCTACTTTGGTCTGGGTGCTTATGCGGCGGTAAAGGCTACGGGGCCAGATGGCAGCAACTTTCTCGTCATGCTGGGAGCGGCCGTCGGGGCCTCCGGCCTGTATGCGCTGGTGGTCGGCGCGCTCAGCCTGCGCACCAAGGGCGTGTACTTCATCATGGTCACGCTGGCGTTTGCACAGCTGGCGTTTTTTGTGGTGCATGACGTGGGCTACTTTGGCGGCAGCGACGGCATCTACCTCATGCAGCGCCCGGCCATTGGCGCGCTGGACATGGAAAGCAGCAGCACCCAGTACTTCGTGGTGCTGGCCGCGCTGGTGCTGGTCTACGCCTTCATCGCCATGCTGCGCCACTCGCGCTTTGGTCATGCCTTGTCAGGCATTCGCGTCAACGAGCAGCGCATGCGCGCCGCTGGTTTTGCGACCTACGGCTACAAGCTCGCGGGCTTTGTGATTGCGGGTGCCCTGGCGGGGCTGGCAGGCTTTCTGCTGGCTGCACGCGATGCCGTGGTCAACCCCGAACTGCTGGCCTGGCACCACTCAGGCGAGGTACTGCTGATGCTGATTCTGGGCGGCGTGGGCTCACTGCGCGGCGCGGTGCTGGGCACCATCACCTTTGTGCTGCTCAAAGAGCTGCTGAGCACGCACGCGCTCATGGGCAATGCGGCCGACCACTGGCAGCTGACACTGGGCATCGCCATCATTGTGCTCGTCGCCTTGCTGCCCAAGGGGCTGGTAGGCATCAACGATAAATGGCAAAAAAAGCCTGCGACGCATACAAATAAAGCGCAAGCAGCTACCAATCAAGGAGCAAACCATGAGTGATGCTCCCAAGCTTTCCGTACGCGGCCTGACGCGGCGCTTTGGTGGTCTGGTGGCGGTCAATGAGGTGAATCTGGATCTGCATCAGGGCGAGGTCCATGCCGTCATCGGCACCAACGGTGCGGGAAAATCCACACTGATCAATATGCTCTCTGGCGAGATAGCGGTTAGCAGCGGCAGCATTGCGCTGGAAGGGCATGATGTCACCCGCATGCCCCAGCCTCTGCGCGCCAAGGCGGGCATTGGCCGCAGCTACCAGCGCACCACCATCTTCCCTGAATTCACGGTACTGGAAAACTGCCGCCTGACCGCACAGGCGCAGGCCCAGCCGCGCCCTTGGCGCATCTGGGAATCTGCCCAGCATTGCGCCGCCAGCATGGAGCGTGCGCAATCCGCCCTCATACGCGCAGGTCTGGCGCAACATGCGCAGCGCATTGCAGGCAGCCTGAGCCATGGAGCCAAGCGCCAATTAGAAGTCGCCATGTGCCTTGCTACCGCTCCGCGCGTGCTGCTGCTGGATGAGCCGCTGGCCGGCATGGGCGCAGAAGAAACCGAACGCATGCTGGTGCTGCTGCAGGAGCTGAAACAAGCCCACGCTGTGCTGCTGGTGGAACACGATATGGATGCCGTGTTTCGCATCGCAGATCGCATCACCGTCATGGTCAATGGCAGCGTGGTGGCCACCGGAACCCCAAACCAGATTCGCACAGACCCCGTGGTACGCACCGCTTATCTGGGAGAGGAAGAACATGCTTGAAGCCATGGCAGAAATCAGCCCCTCAACGCAGGCAGAAAAAGCGCTGTTCAGCCTGCAGGATGTACACAGTTTTTATGGCGACAGCCATATCCTGCACGGCATCTCTCTGGCGCTGCCGCAAGGCAAGGCCGTGGGCCTGCTGGGGCGCAACGGCATGGGCAAGACCACGCTGATCCGGACTCTGATGGGCTATGTGCCGGCACGCTCGGGCCGGGTGTTTGCGGACGGCAAGGAGGTGACGAATTTCGCCCCCGAAAAAATGGCCAAACTGGGCATTGGCTATGTGCCCGAAGGGCGTGGTGTGTTCCCCAATCTCTCCGTCAAGGAGAACCTGCTGATGAGCGCCATGGCCGGACTGGACGGCCAGAAAAACTGGACGTACGAACGCGTGCTGGAGACCTTTCCGCGCCTCAAGGAACGGCTGTCCAACGGCGGCGATCAGCTGTCAGGCGGCGAGCAGCAAATGGTGTCGATCGGCCGAGCGCTGATGACCAATCCACGCCTGATGATTCTGGATGAAGCCACAGAAGGTCTGGCCCCACTGGTAGTCGCCGAAATCTGGCGCGTGATTGCCGAAATCCGCGCCACCGGCATCTCCACCTTGATCGTGGACCGTGACTATAAAAAAGTACTGGCCCATACCGATTACGCGGCAGTGATGGAGAAAGGCAAGCTGGCCTTGCAAGCCCCTTCTGCGCAATTGCAGCAGCGGCCAGAGCAGCTTTCAAGTCTGCTGGGCGTATAAAGCAAAAGGGCCGTATGGCCCTTTATTGATAAGCGCAAGCAGCTCACTTTTTGCTTTATTCCGCTTAGGCCACACCGCCCAGCGATGCTGCATCCAGGCGTGCATTTTTCGCCACTTCTGGCGGCAAAATCGCCATGGTCAGGCTGCAGCTACAAGTGAGTTTTCCGTCTTCATCGCGCAGCTCTATGCCCCAGACATGGGTGGTTCGCCCCAGATGCGTGGGCCGCGCTGTGGCGGTGATCCAGCTGCCCTTGCGGCCTGCGCGCACATGGTTGGCCGAGACGTTGAGGCCCACGCAGCGGTAACCCTCGGGAATCGAACAGGCCGCGGCCAGCGAACCCAGCGTTTCAGCCAGCACCACGCTGACACCGCCATGCAAGATGCCATAGGGTTGGCAGGTGCGCTCATCCACATGGATACGGGCGCAGACATAGTCGTCACCGTATTCGGTGAACTCAATGCCCAGATGGGAAATTGCCGTGTTGGCACTGCCTGCGTTCAGTGCTTTGAGATCAAGCTCTCGGGTCCAGATCGCCATACCAGTCCTTGTTGTGCATGAAAAAAGGGCACTCTTTGCAGAGTGCCCTTCGATGCTACGGACTTGGTGCAGCAGAAGCTAGCACCAAGCGGACTAGGCCACAGCCCCCAGCCAATGCCTCAAGCCAGACAACGAAGTGGACAGTCACCCGCTCGCCAAGTCAGAGACACCAAGCAAGGGCCGCCCCGCAGCAATGGTGTCGTCCCCTGGGGGAAGCCGCAAAGCGGCTCAGGGGGAGCCATTTATCCGCGCATGTCGCCCTTGTCCATGAAGCGCTGATGCCAGCTCAGGGCTTCGGTCAGGATGTGCGGCGTGTGCTGCGCGCCTTGCTGGCGCGAGCGGTCAAAGTAGTCCTGCAGCTGGTCGCGGTAGTCGGGGTGGACGCATTTGTCGATGATGACTTGCGCGCGCTGCTTGGGCGACAGGCCACGCAGGTCGGCCAGACCTTGCTCGGTAACGATGATCTGGGTGTCGTGCTCGGTGTGGTCCACGTGCGAGCACATGGGCACGATGCAGCTGATCT
>ERZ724504.139-NODE-139-length-40840-cov-5.021528_pt1 | contig 40840 bp, 38 predicted proteins | sample MGYA00376037_ERZ724504 | MGnify/ENA primary metagenome ERZ724504 (study PRJEB28724, sample SAMN07190888) | wastewater metagenome | isolation source: influent of sewage treatment plant in Hong Hong | place: USA: Christiansburg, Virginia | collected 2016-03-01 ... | reverse complement strand
CGTGTGCCGTGGCGATGCGGCGGCTCGGGGAGCAAGTTGGACATTAGGAGTTCTGCTGGGAGAGGGCGCTGGAAAGCAGCTTGGCGGTGATGTCGACGATAGGAATGACGCGCTCGTAAGCCATCCGCGTCGGGCCGATGACGCCGACCGAACCAAGTACTTGGCCATCAACAACATAGGGGGCGGCAACGACACTGCATTCATCGAGCGTGGCAATGCCGGATTCGCCGCCAATATATATTTTGACGCCGGTGGCGCGGTTCGATACATCAAGCAGGCGGATCAAGCTAGAGCGTTGCTCGAAGAGATCAAACAGATCACGCAGGCGCTTCATGTTGGACGAGAGTTCTTCAACATCAAGCAGGTTCCTTTCGCCGGAAATGACGTAAGGGGCGGAGTTTTCCGAGAGTGCTGCATCGCCAGCTTCAAGTGCCTGGGTCATTAGCGGTTTGATGTCTTCACGCAGTTGCATGATTTCGACTGAGAGACGCTGGCGAATTTGCTCGAAATCCATGCCGGCAAAGTTCTGATTCAAATAATTTGCCGCGCTGACCAATTCTGCTGATGAATAGGATTTTTCAGTAGTTAGCACTCGGTTCTGCACGTCGCCATCGGTGGTGACGATGATCAACAGAATTCGTTTCTCGGAAAGTGTAAGGAATTCGATTTGCCGAATGCGGCTTGGCGCACGGCGCGGGGCGATGACGACACCGGCAAAATGTGTCAGGCCGGAAAGCAGTTGTGAGGCGCTAGCGATGATCTGATTCACCGGGCGTCCTTGCAGAGCTTCTTCCATTTCGCCCATTTGTCGGGCTTCGAGCGGTTGCACTGTGAGCAGGCTGTCAACGAATAAACGGTAGCCACGCGAGGTTGGTACGCGCCCAGCTGAGGTGTGCGGGCTGGCAACAAAGCCGGCGTCTTCAAGATCGGCCATGACATTGCGGATCGTTGCCGGCGATAGTTCGAGGCCGGAAAACTTGGAAAGTGCCCGCGAGCCAACCGGCTGGCCGTCAGCAATGTAATGTTCGACTAGCGATTTAAGAAGGGAGCGGGAGCGGTCATCAAGCATGGCTGACCATTGTACAAAAAACCGGAGGCGGCGCTACAGGCCATTTTTATGCCAGAATTCGGCTCATGAACTCAAGCTTCGGCTCCTACCGCTCGCCCAAGACCATTGCACTGGTCGGCAAATACCATAGTCTGGAGATCGCTGAATCGCTGCGCGGTCTGGCGGAATACCTCCATGAGCGCGGTATTACGGTATTTATTGAACGCGAAACTTCGGAACAGATTGGTCGCCAGGTTGATCTGGCGCGCTGGGTTACATGCGGGTTCAATGATATTGGCGCACATGCTGATCTGGCGATTGTGCTGGGTGGTGATGGCACCATGCTTAATGCCGCCCGTCGATTGGCACGCTATCGTGTGCCGTTAGTTGGTGTTAATCAAGGGCGCCTGGGTTTCATGACTGATATTTCCCGTCAGGACATGCTGACCTGTATGGATGATTTGCTCGATGGCCGCTTTACGCCCGAAACGCGGATGTTGCTGGCGGCTGAGGTGATCCGCGAGGGCAAGGAGGTTGCCGCGAATCTGGCGCTCAACGATGTCGTGGTTGATAAAGGTGCGATTGGCCGGATGATCGAATTCGAGTTGTTTATTGAAGGCGAATTTATTTACAACCTGCGTTCCGATGGGTTGATTGTCTCTACGCCAACTGGCTCAACCGCCTATTCAATGTCGGCAGGCGGTCCGATTTTGCATCCGACCTTGACCGGCATTGCTCTCGTACCGCTGTGCCCGCACGCTTTAAGCAATCGACCGATCATTGTTAACGACAGTGCCGAAATCGAATTGCGAGTTGTGCAGGCTGACGACCCGCGTGTGCACTTTGATGGTCAGGTCACGCTTGATCTGGCAAAAGATGATTGTGTCCGGCTGCGCCGTTCCGAGTATGCCATCCGTTTCCTGCACCCGCCGGGATATAGTTATTTCGCCATGCTGCGCCAGAAGTTGCAGTGGAGCGAACGCCCAAAAGGTCCCTGATGCTGCGTCACCTTACTATTCGTGATTTCGTTATTGTTGATCGGCTCGAACTGGAGTTTTTGGCCGGTTTTGGCGCGTTGACCGGAGAAACCGGTGCCGGTAAATCCATTTTGATCGATGCCCTGGCCTTGGCGCTGGGCGAGCGCGCTGATGCCGGTGTCGTTCGTTCAGGTTGCGACAAGGCCGAAGTTGCTGCCACTTTCGATGTTGGTGGTTTGCCGGCGGTGCGTGAATGGCTTGTGGCCAACGATCTTGAAGGTGACGACGAATTGTTATTGCGCCGTGTCGTTGATGCCGGCGGACGTTCGCGTGCCTATATCAATGGTTCACCGGCGACAGCTCAGCAATTGCGCGAAGTTGGCGAATGGCTGGTCGATATTCACGGCCAGCATGCTCATCAATCGCTATTGCGATCTGACGCACAGCGTACGCTGCTCGATACCCATGCCGGATTGAGTGGATTAACTCGCGACGTCGGCGTTGCGTTTCGCATCTGGCGTGAAGCTGAGCAAACCTTGCGCGCCGCTAGTGAAGGTGCTGATGCGTTGCTACGTGAACGTGAACAACTTGAATGGCAGGTTCGCGAACTTGATGCGCTGGCCTTTGCTGAGGACGAATGGGGGGCATTGGATGTTGAACACCGTCGTCTTGGTCATGCAGCCAGCCTGATCGAAGGTGCTCAATTCTCTATTGCAGTGCTGGCCGACAACGATGCGGCCTGCGAACGGCAGATTGACAGTGTCGCAACACGTTTGTCCAATCTGGCTGAATACGATCCGGCGCTCGCAGAGGTTGCCGAGTTGGTCGGTTCGGTGCAGGCTGAATTGTCGGAGGCTGTTTCGACCTTGCGGCGTTACGCTGATCGTGTGGACCTTGATCCTTCCCGTCTGGCCGAAGTGGAACGCCGGATGGATGCGGTCATGAACAATGCCCGCAAATACCGTGTTCAGCCGCAGGAGTTGCCTACGCTGCTCTCTAGCTGGCAGCAACGTCTCGCCGTCCTTGAAGAAGCAGCCGATCTGGCAGCGCTGGAAGCGCGTGTTGCCGTTGCAAGTAAGGACTATTTGCTAAAGGCTGCTGAATTATCGAAGGGTCGTCAAAAAGCGGCAACTGAAATGGGCTTGGCAGTGAGTAAAATCATGCGTCAGTTGGCGCTTTCCTCCGGCCGTTTTGAGTTAGCCTTGTTGCCGGTTGAAAATGGTTCGGTCTACGGTTTAGAGCAGGTTGAATTCAGGATCGGAGGTTTGGCTGGCAACGAGGCAAAGCCACTGGCCAAGGTCGCTTCAGGCGGCGAGCTTTCGCGTATCAGTTTGGCGATACAAGTACTCACATCGCGCTCGGCCAGCGTACCAACGCTCATTTTCGACGAGGTGGATGTCGGTATCGGTGGTGGCGTGGCCGAAATCGTTGGCCGTCTGCTCAATGAATTAGGGGGCGAGCGTCAGGTCTTATGCGTTACCCATTTGCCACAGGTTGCGGCGCAGGCTAACTGGCAGTGGCAAGTCAGCAAGACAACACGTGATGGAGTGACGCTCAGCGCCATTCAGCCGTTGGGTGATGAAAGTCGTGTGCAGGAGATTGCCAGAATGTTGGGTGGTGTTGAGATTACGGACATCACCTTGCAACACGCCGGTGAACTGTTACACCTCAAGAGTGCTTCCTACGGGGCGCGGTCAACGGCCAAAAACGGCAAAAAAATTACAGCGTCTGAATCAGCCGAATAATTGCCAGTACAGCAAGCAGCAGAAAAAATCCACCACTAATCCGGTGAATCCAGAGTAGCGGCAGTTTCTGCATCAGCTTACGGCCGGCGAGTACACCCAGTAGCGAAGTGCCAACCAGCGCCAGCGTTGCGCCTGACCATACTGCTGATGCCGTAATCGTACTGCTCATGCCGGCGACGGCGATCTGTGTCTTGTCACCAAATTCAGCAAGAAAAATAAGCAGGAATGTCGTGACAAATACGTTATGCCCTGGCTTCTCTTCTATCGCCTCGTCAGCCTCTTCTTCGCGGTAACGCAGGCTACTGATGCCGAATATGGCAAACAGGATGGCAACAGCGAGAATGACCAGCCATTCCGGTAGCCAGGCGGCAACGGCGGCACCGAAGAGCACGGCCAGCATATTGAGAATGGCAAAAGCTGAAATGGCGCCGATGATGACAGGTGCTGGGCGGTGGCGGGCGGCCAGAGTCATACAGACCAACTGGCTTTTGTCGCCGATCTCTGCCAGCGCGATAAGCAAAAATGTGGCGCCGGCCGAAGATAGCCATGGCCCGAGTTGGGCCGCGAATAAATCATTCAAGTAATTGCCTGCTACTTATTGTTCTTGTCGTTTCGGTTTGGGCAGCCGGTTTTGGTGCACTTGGCATAGAGATACAAGGCGTGCTCTTCGATGGCGAAGCCCCGGTCCTTGGCAATTTTGTTCTGCAAGCGCTCGATTTCTGCGTCGTAAAACTCTTCAACGCGGCCGCAATCGATACATACCAGATGGTCATGATGGCTGCCGCGATTGATCTCGAATACCGCCTTGCCAGACTCGAAAAAGTGGCGCTCCAGCAGGCCGGCCTGTTCGAACTGGGTGAGAACGCGATAAACGGTGGCCAAGCCAATATCCATATTTTCAGAAATCAGCATGCGGTAGACGTCTTCTGCAGTCATGTGGCGCTGCGTGCTTTTCTCGAATAATTCGAGAATTTTAAGGCGCGGTACGGTGGCCTTGAGCCCCATGTTTTTAAGGCTTTGGGGGTCGCTCATTGTTTAATTTCCAGTAGTTGTCAGGGCGGGCCGGATGGCGATTTCGGGTATGATATACCGCTTCAAAGATGTTTGAGAAACTTCGGAATACCGCATGTTCTGTTCACGCACATTACTTTTTTGCCTTTTTTGCGTCAGCGTGGCTGGCTGCACTTCGTTGCCTAACCATTTCAACGCCTACAAGATTGATGTTCAGCAAGGCAATGTGCTGACTCAGGAAATGGTTGCGCAATTGAAACCCGGGCAGACCCGCGATCAGGTTCGCTTTATCCTCGGCACGCCTCTCATAACCGATATATTTCATCAGCAGCGCTGGGATTACGTCTATCGCTATCATAACGGTCAAACCGGTACTGTTGAGCAGCGCAAGTTTTCCTTGTTTTTCGACAAGGATGATCTGCTTGAACGCGCAAGTGGTGATGTCGATGTTGCAACGGTGGCCGATTTGACTGTGCCAGCCTCCCGCACGCGGTTGGTTGATCTGGGTTCTCTGGGTGACGCTGGCGTGAGCACACAAATGCCGCCGCCAGAGGAGCCTGGTTATTTCCGTCGTTTCTTTGATTGGGTAAGGTTTTGAGTATGGCTGGAACACGTGTAGGTATTGTCGGTGCTGGCGGTCGGATGGGGCGTATGCTAATTGAAGCGGCACTCAAGGACGCTGCTGTCACTTTGGGCGCGGTTTTTGACCAAGCCGGCAGTTCATCGATTGGTAAAACGGCAGGCGAACTGGTTGGCATGGCCAGCGATGTCGTGGTTACGGCTGATCTTTTTAACGGCCTGAAAAATATCGATTGCCTGATTGATTTCACGCGTCCGGAAGGCACGCTGGAACATTTGGCACTTTGCCGCCAGGCTGGCGTAGCGATGGCTATTGGCACGACGGGTTTTGATGTCGAAGGAAAAGCCAAAATTGCCGCTGCCGCGCTCGATATTCCAGTGGTTTTTGCCCCGAATATGGCGGTTGGAGTAAATCTGGTTTTCAAGTTGCTCGATACGGCAGCTCGAATTCTCAATCAGGGCTATGATATTGAAATTGTTGAGGCGCACCATCGTCTGAAAATTGATGCACCCTCCGGTACTGCCTTGCGTATGGGGGAAGTGGTTGCCAATGCGCTTGAGCGCGATCTGGCCGAGTGTGCAGTCTATGGTCGCGAAGGAGTGACTGGCGAACGTGATCCATCAACGATTGGCTTTGCGACGGTACGTGGCGGCGATATTGTTGGTGACCACACGGTCATGTTCTGTGGCCTGGGCGAGCGCGTTGAAGTGACGCACAAAGCCAGCAGCCGCATGCCTTATGCGCTGGGCAGCATGCGCGCCGCACGGTTTTTGGCCGGGCGCAAGAATGGCCTGTTTGATATGCAGGACGTTTTGGGTTTGCGCTAACGCCAAATGAAATCACAGCTCCTGATTAGGCAGCTCAAGGAAATCTTCGCCGGCGAAGGTGAGTTGCCGCTCAGAGCGTTGCTTAATTCCGCTCAAGCTGGGTCACCTATTTTGGTTGCTGGCGTTGAGCAACTGCTTGATAAAATCGATGCTGCCTACGGTTCATATGCCGGTATGTTGCACTGGCAGGGTGTTCTATCCGGTGATGTTTTTTCCGACTGGAATTTGAGTCGCGGACAAATTGAATCCGGGCGCCAGTGGAAAAGGCTGCTCGGCTACGAGCCAAGTGATTTCGACAACAGTATCTCCCAATGGCAAAAACTTGTTCACCCCGATGACTTGCGCGAGCTTCAATCGCGTATCGCTGCTCATGCACAAAGCAAGGAACAATTTTTCCAGGCTGAGTGCCGCCTGAAAGCTCGGGATAGCCAATGGCGCTGGCTGATGATCCGTGGCGTGGTGACGGGGCGTGGAGCAGATGGTGAAGTCGCACGGATACTAGTGCTGCATCGCGATATAAGTGATGTGAAAGTGGACGAAGGCTCGTTGATTGAGGCCAAGGAGGCCGCAGAATCTGCCAATCGAGCGCGCGGTGCTTTCCTGGCTAATATGAGCCATGAAATTCGGACGCCGATGAACGGCATTATCGGCATGACTGAGTTGGCTTTAGATACCAATCTAGATGCCGAACAGCGCCACTACTTGCGGACCGTCAAATCATCGGCGGAATCGCTACTGACCATTGTTAATGACATCCTCGATTTCTCAAAAATCGAGGCTGGCAAGATGCAGTTTGAGTCAGTCTCCTTTTCTTTGCTTGATACCGTGCTTGAAGCGGCGCGTGTGCTGGCGGTTGGCGCGCATAAAAAAGGCCTGGAGTTGGTGGTCGATGTTCGCCCGGAAGTGCCGCAGCGAGTGATTGGTGACCCGACTCGCTTGCGTCAGGTAGTAATGAATCTGGTCGGCAATGCGATCAAATTTACCGAGCAGGGCGGGGTGGTGCTTGAGGCAACCGTCGATAAGGCTGCTAGTGGCTCGTTTTTCATCAAGTTTGCCGTGCGTGATACCGGTATGGGCATTCCGCTTGAAAAGCAACAAGCCGTTTTTGAAGCTTTCTCGCAGGCCGATGTCTCCACAACACGGCGATTTGGTGGTACTGGTCTGGGCTTGGCTATTTGTGCCCGACTTGTACAGTTGATGGATGGCCGTATCTGGTTGGAAAGTGCCGAGGGCAAAGGCTCAGTGTTTTATTTTACGGCCCGCTTGGGTGGTGAATTGGACGCTCAGGCTGAGCCGATTCCTCTGCCTTTTGCCGGGCGCCGAGCACTGATAATTGAAGATAATGTGTTGGCTGGACAGCATTTTGTGCGCTTGCTTGAGCGCCAAGGGATTCAGGCATCACTCGTAGCTGAAGGTCAGGCTGCGTTGGCTGCAGTCGAGCGAACTCGTTCTGTCGACTTCCCGTATGACTATATTTTTGCTGACGCGAATATGGGAGAGCCGGTAGGTTTTGCTTTGGCCGAAAATTGGAAAGCAAATGGAAGGCGTGAAAAGCTCCTGATGTTGCTGACTACTGAAAATCAACGCCAGGATTTGGCGCACCTACGGCAGCTTGAAGTGTCGGCGCACTTGGTCAAGCCGGTCGGGCCGGGCGACTTGAGTGATGCCTTGGCGCTGGCCGAGGCGCCGCGCAAGGCTGAGGGTGTGTTTGATTTTGAACTCGATTCATTCCTGCTTGATTCGAAAGTGTTGCCTGCCGCCAATACGCTCGATGTTTTGCTCGTTGAAGATAATCCTGTCAATCAGGAGCTAGCTTTGCGCTTGTTGGAGAAGCATTCACATCGGGTGGTGGTGGCTAACGATGGTGCTGAGGGCGTAGAGCAATTCGAGAACAAGCGCTTCGACGTCATTCTAATGGATATGCAAATGCCAGTTTTGGGTGGCATTGAAGCGACGGAAACAATCCGTGCCAGGGAGATGCGTCGTAGCTGGGTGGTTTCCGATGCATTCAAGCCGGTTTATATCATTGCCATGACCGCCAACGTGATGAGCAGTGATCGTGATCGCTGCCTGGAGGCGGGAATGAATGATTACGTTTCCAAACCGCTACGTCCTGACGCGCTTTATGCAGCCTTGGCGAGAGCAACTGCCGAAAAATCAGATTCTGTGCCTGAAAGTGCAGAAGGGTTTCTGTCGGCGGAAAGTAAGCCGCTTGATTTGCCGTTGGCGCTAAAAGAAATTGGTGATACTCAGCTTTTCTCGAAAATGGCAGCCATGTTTTTGGCGGAATGGGACGACCATCTTGAGCGGGTCAGGCGTGCTGTCGAGTCTGCTGATGTACATGATTTGCGCATGCATGCTCATACTTTGAAAAGCTTGCTGGCCATGTTTCATGCTGATACTGCCCGGCGTTATGCGATGGAATTGGAAAATGCAGCAATCTCGCTGGAAAATGTCGACTGGGTGCGTTGTCGTCAGTATTTGGGTCATCTCGAAGCGCAAATGGAGGCTATACATCCTGAGTTGGAGCGTTTTGTCAGTTCTGGGGTTGTCCTCTGAATTTGCCTGATCAGCCTGTTTTCGGCTAGAATAGCAAGGTTAAAAAGCACAAGCGGGAGGGCGCAAGCCTTCCCGCTTGGCACATCAATAATTAGAAATTCTAGGAGAGCCGGTCGTGTCGTTGCTGCCCTCATTTACTCCCGCCATTCTCGCCCTTGCTGACGGAACGGTTTTCAAGGGCCAATCCATCGGCGCTGATGGCGTTACCAGTGCCGAGGTGGTTTTCAATACCGCCATGTCCGGTTATCAGGAAATCCTCACCGATCCCTCCTATTGCCGCCAGATCGTTACGCTAACCTATCCGCACATTGGCAATACCGGTTGCAATGCAGAAGACTTTGAGTCTGAAGCCAACTATGCTGCCGGTCTGGTGATTCGTGATCTGCCTTTGGTTGCCTCGAATTGGCGCTCGCAGGGTGATTTATCCTCTTACTTGAAAAAGCACGGAATTGTAGCTATCGCTGGTATTGATACCCGAAAACTGACCCGAATTCTTCGAGAAAAAGGTGCGCAGGCTGGTTGCATTATGGCTGGCGAGGTTGATGAACTGAAGGCCGTCACAATGGCCCGGGAGTTTCCTGGTTTGGCCGGCATGGATCTGGCCAAGGTGGTTTCGGCCAAGGAAGGCTATGCGTGGACTGAAGCTGAATGGACGCTGGATGGCTACGAGCAGGGTCCGGCGCATCGCTTTCATGTTGTTGCCTATGATTTTGGCGTCAAACGCAACATCCTGCGTATGTTGGCTCAGCGTGGTGTCAAGTTGACGGTCGTGCCGGCGCAGACGCTGGCTGCCGATGTGCTGGCAATGAATCCGGATGGTGTTTTCCTGTCCAATGGTCCTGGTGATCCGGAGCCATGCGATTACGCAATTGCTGCCATTCGAGAATTCCTTGATCGCGGCATCCCGACTTTTGGCATCTGCCTTGGCCACCAGTTGCTGGCCCTGGCTTCCGGTGCCAAGACGCTGAAAATGAAGTTTGGCCACCATGGCGCCAATCACCCGGTCAAAGATATGGATACCGGACAGGTGCTGATTACGAGCCAGAATCATGGTTTTGCGGTCGACGGCGATTCTTTGCCGAAAAATCTGCGTGCTACGCATGTCTCGCTGTTTGATGGATCGCTGCAAGGGATTGCGCGCACTGATGTGCCGGCCTTTTCCTTCCAGGGTCATCCAGAAGCCAGTCCCGGTCCGCATGACGTGGCCTATTTGTTCGACCGCTTCCTTGACGCCATGACGCGCGGTGTGGCTGCCCTGCAACCGGCAAAATAAGCGAGAAAAAAATGCCGAAACGTACAGACATAAAAAGTGTTTTGATTATTGGTGCCGGCCCGATTGTTATCGGTCAGGCATGCGAATTCGACTACTCCGGTGCGCAAGCTTGTAAGGCGCTGCGCGAAGAGGGTTACAAGGTCATTCTTGTTAACTCGAATCCTGCGACGATCATGACCGACCCGGAAATGGCTGATGTGACTTACATCGAGCCCATCACCTGGCAGGTGGTCGCCAAGATCATCGAGAAGGAACGCCCGGATGCACTGCTGCCGACAATGGGTGGGCAGACCGCGCTGAACTGCGCGCTGGATCTTGATCGTGAAGGTGTCCTCGCCAAGTTCAATGTGGAACTGATCGGTGCTTCCAAAGAAGCTATCGACAAGGCCGAAGATCGCCAGAAGTTCAAGGATGCGATGACCAAGATTGGTCTCGGTTCTGCTCGATCGGCCACTGCCCATAGCATGGAAGAGGCGTATCAGGTGCAGGCCGCGATTGGCTTCCCGACCATTATTCGCCCCTCCTTCACGCTTGGCGGATCTGGTGGCGGTATTGCCTACAACATGGAAGAGTTTGAGACCATCTGCAAGCGCGGTCTTGAAGCTTCGCCAACCAATGAATTGTTGATCGAAGAGTCTCTGCTCGGCTGGAAAGAGTATGAGATGGAAGTGGTTCGCGACAAGGCGGACAACTGCATCATCATCTGCTCTATCGAAAACCTCGACCCGATGGGCGTCCACACCGGCGATTCGATCACTGTCGCGCCGGCCCAGACGCTGACTGACAAGGAATACCAGATTCTGCGTAACGCATCGATCGCCGTGTTGCGCGAAATCGGTGTCGATACTGGTGGTTCGAACGTCCAGTTCTCGATTAATCCGAAGGACGGTCGGATGATCGTCATCGAGATGAATCCACGTGTATCGCGTTCGTCGGCCCTGGCCTCCAAGGCAACGGGTTTCCCGATCGCCAAGATTGCTGCCAAACTGTCCGTTGGCTACACGCTCGATGAACTGTCAAACGACATTACCGGCGGTAAAACACCGGCTTCGTTCGAGCCATCGATCGATTACGTCGTCACCAAAGTGCCGCGTTTCGCCTTTGAGAAATTCCCGCAAGCCGACAACACGTTGACCACGCAGATGAAGTCGGTTGGTGAGGTGATGGCAATTGGCCGCACCTTCCAGGAATCGCTGCAGAAAGCCTTGCGCGGTCTGGAGGTGGGGGTTGATGGTTTTAACCTGAAGACGGTCGATCCGGAAACCATCGACGAGCAGCTGGCGCGTCCGACGCCGGATCGCCTGTGGTACGTTGCCGATGCTTTTGGCGTCGGCATGACGGTCGAAAAAGTTTTTGAACTGACCAAGATTGATCCGTGGTTCCTTGAGCAGATCAAGGAGATCGTTGATCTGGAGTTGGCGGTCGAAAAACGTGAGTTTTTGACGTTGACCGCAGAAGAGCTGCGTTATCTGAAACGCAAGGGTTTTGCTGACCGTCGTCTGGCTTATCTGCTTAAAACGACTGAAACTGAATTCCGTAATCGTCGCCATGCGCTGGGAATCCGCCCGGTCTACAAACGGGTCGATACTTGTGCGGCCGAATTCTCGACCGACACCGCCTATATGTATTCGACCTACGAGGACGAGTGCGAGTCGAATCCGACCGACAAGAAGAAGATCATGGTGCTGGGCGGCGGTCCGAACCGCATCGGCCAGGGTATCGAATTTGACTACTGCTGCGTGCATGCGGCGATGGCGATGCGTGAAGATGGTTACGAGACCATCATGGTCAACTGCAATCCGGAAACCGTGTCGACTGACTACGATACCTCGGATCGTCTGTATTTTGAGCCGCTGACGTTAGAGGATGTGCTGGAAATCGTCGCCATCGAAAAGCCGGTCGGCGTCATCGTTCAGTACGGTGGCCAGACCCCGTTGAAATTGGCTCTGGCTCTCGAAGCCAATGGCGTGCCAATCATTGGTACGACGCCAGAATCCATCGATATTGCGGAAGATCGTGAGCGCTTCCAGAAACTATTGCACGAACTTGGCTTGAAGCAGCCGCCCAACCGCACGGCGCGCACCGAAGAAGATGCCCTGCGCCTGGCTGCCGAAATCGGCTATCCGCTGGTCGTTCGCCCGTCCTACGTGCTGGGTGGACGTGCGATGGAAATTGTTCATGAGCAGAAAGATCTTGAGCGCTATATGCGTGAAGCCGTCAAGGTTTCGCATGATTCGCCAGTGTTGCTTGATCGTTTCCTGAACGATGCCATTGAATGTGACGTTGATGCGTTGTCTGATGGTGACGAGGTGATCATCGGCGGTGTCATGGAGCACATCGAACAGGCTGGCGTGCATTCGGGTGACTCGGCTTGTTCCCTGCCGCCGTACTCGTTGGGTGCCGAAGTTCAGGCCGAACTGCGTCGTCAGACCAAATTGATGGCTAAGGCGCTGAATGTATGTGGCCTGATGAACGTCCAGTTTGCCATCAAGGATGGTGATGTTTACGTACTGGAAGTGAACCCGCGTGCTTCGCGTACCGTGCCCTTCGTTTCCAAGGCCACCGGTCTGCAGCTGGCAAAAATCGCTGCTCGTTGTATGGCTGGCCGTAGCTTGCAGGATCAGGGAATTACAAAAGAAGTCATTCCGCCGTATTTTTCGGTTAAGGAAGCTGTCTTCCCGTTCGTCAAGTTCCCCGGCGTTGATACCATTCTCGGACCTGAAATGAAGTCGACTGGTGAGGTCATGGGAGTGGGCGTGACTTTTGCGGAAGCCTTTGTGAAATCGCAATTGGCGGCAAGCGTCAAATTGCCTTCTTCCGGAAAAGTCTTTCTCTCGGTCAAGGATAGTGACAAGGGCAAGGCGGTTGAAATCGCCAGGCATTTGCACGAATCCGGTTTTAACCTGGTGGCGACGCGCGGAACGGCTAATGCCATTTCCGCTGCCGGCATCCCAGTAAATCCGGTGAATAAGGTAACAGAGGGTCGTCCGCACATTGTCGACATGATCAAGAACAACGAAATTGCATTGATCATCAATACCGTTGAGGAAAAACGTCTGGCGATCAATGACTCTCGTTCCATTCGCACCTCTGGCCTGCAAGCCAGGGTGACGATGTATACGACAATCTGGGGGGCAGAAGCTGCCGCCGAAGGTATTCGTAATCATGGCGAGTTGGTTGTGTATTCGATTCAGGCATTACACACGCAGTTAAACTAAGACAAACCAGAAGCCGCCGGGCAGCCCTTTTTGGGTGCCGGCGGTTTTGCTTTTGCTGGAAAAAATAATGAGTAAAGTCCCGTTGACCGTAACAGGTGCAGAAAAATTGCGTGTTGAACTGCATCGCCTAAAAACGGTAGAGCGCCCTTGGGTGATTGCTGCAATTGCCGAAGCGCGTGCCCATGGCGATCTTTCCGAAAATGCCGAATATGATGCGGCGAAGGAGCGTCAGGGCTTTATCGAAGGGCGCATTCAGGAAGTTGAAGGGAAGCTTTCCAATGCGCAAATCATTGATCCGGCGCTGCTTGATGCTGATGGTCGCTGCGTATTTGGGGCAACTATTGATCTTGAGGATCAGGATACGGGTGTTAGCGTGACTTATCAGATCGTCGGAGAAGACGAAGCTGACATCAAAGAGGGTAAATTGTCATTGGCTTCGCCGATGGCTCGCGCACTAATCGGCAAATACGCCGGGGATATCGCTCAGGTACAAGCACCGGGTGGTATCCGTGAGTTCGAAATTATCGACGTTCGCTATCTGTAAGCGCTGATGCGGAAACTGTCTGAAGCGCTCTATTTTATTGCCATCACTTTGTGGGTGGGCGGCATGTGGGCGATAGGTTACATGGCAGCACCGGTATTGTTTGCAAGCCTGAATGATCGCCAACTCGCCGGTGTGATCGCCGGCAAATTGTTTGCGCTGATTGGCTGGGTGGGCTTGGGTAGTGCTGCTTATTTGCTGATTTTCCTGATTTCACGCTGGGGCGGCAGGTTCTTTAAAAGCTCAGTTTTTTGGCTTGTTTTAATAATGGCCTTGCTGGTTGTTGCCAGCCAGTTCGGTATTCAACCCTTGATGGCACAACTCAAGGCAGATGCATTGCCACGTGAAGTGATGGAAAGCGTGTTGCGTGACCGCTTTGCAACTTGGCACGGTGTTTCCAGCATACTCTATCTGATACAGAGTATGCTGGGTCTGTGGCTTGTCGTGTGGAGCAACCGCGGATTGAGGTAATCAGCCTTGAAAGCTGCGTTTAGTTGTACGCGGGGCAGTGGACCGGCGATTTTTTTGGTTGTTTTTGGCGTTGACCGCAGCAGGATCAATCGGATTGGCGCGATAAACAACCAGTAATTTTCCAATGTGCTGGACGGCAGCTGCATTCAGATCGCTACAGATTTGTTCCAGATAGGCGATACGGTTTTCACGGCTATCGCCAAAAACGCGAATTTTGATCAATTCGTGTGCTTTGAGATTTAACTCGATTTCCCTGAGAACGCCTTCTGTCAGGCCGTTCTCGGAGATCAAGACAACCGGATCAAGACTGTGGGCGCGAGCACGAAGTTCGCGGCGCTCATTGGATGATAATTGCAGCATAGTTAACCTTTCAAAAACGGCATTTTACCGAATGAAAAGAACCAGAACCAGCAAAGCTTGGATGCGCGAGCATGTAAACGACACATATGTGCAGCTCGCCAAAAAAGAGGGCTGGCGTTCTCGGGCTGCATTCAAGTTGATGGAAATCGACGATAAGGACAAATTGCTCAAGCGTGGCGATGTTGCGGTTGACCTCGGCGCAACGCCGGGCGGTTGGTCACAGGTGGCCGCGAAACGGATGGGGGATAGCAGTCTGGTGATCGCGCTCGATTTGCTGGAAATGGAGCCATTGCATAACGTGGACTTCATTCAGGGCGATTTTCGCGAAGATGATGTGCTGAAACAACTCGAAGAAAAGCTGGCTGGGCGTCGCGTGGGGCTTGTAATGTCCGATATGGCCCCCAATATGTCAGGTGTGCCCTTGGTTGATCAGGCGCGAGTGATGTATCTGGCTGAATTGGGATTGGAGTTTTCCAAGGTTCATTTGAAACCAGATGGCGCTTTTCTGGTCAAAGTTTTCCAAGGTTCAGATTACGAAAACTTTCTGCGTGCGATGCGTGAAGTTTTTAAAACAGTTGCTGTACGCAAACCAGATGCTTCGCGTGATCGAAGCGCGGAGCTTTATTTGCTGGGTCGTGTATTGCGTTGATTTATGTATAAAATGTCGTTTTTTTCGCTCGACGCCGTAGAAGGAGTGCAAGCTTGAACAACATGTTCAAAAATCTCGCAATCTGGCTGGTCATTGGTCTTGTACTGATGACGGTATTTAATCAATTCAATACCCGTCAGGTTGCTCAAGGCTCGATCGAGTACTCCCAATTCATCGAAGAGGTGAAGCAGGGACACATCAGCAAGGTGGTCATCGAAGGCCGTACGCTGAAGGCAACCACGACTGAAGGTAAGCGCATCATGTCCTATGCGCCGCCGGATCTCTGGCTGGTTTCCGATCTGCTGAAGAGTGGCGTCAAGATTGAGGCCAAGCCGGAAGAAGAGCCATCATTCATGATGAATCTATTCGTCAGTTGGTTCCCTATGCTGTTGCTGATCGGTGTCTGGGTATTCTTCATGCGCCAGATGCAGGGCGGTGGCAAGGGTGGGGCCTTCTCCTTCGGGAAATCTAAGGCGCGCATGATGGATGAGTCGACCAACGTTATTACTTTTGCAGATGTCGCCGGTTGCGACGAAGCCAAGGAAGAGGTTCAGGAGATCGTCGATTTCTTGCGTGACCCGTCAAAGTTCCAGAAATTGGGTGGCCGTATTCCCAAGGGTGTGCTGATGGTCGGCAACCCGGGTACGGGTAAAACATTGCTTGCCAAGGCGATTGCTGGCGAGGCGAAAGTTCCGTTCTTCAGTATTTCTGGTTCCGACTTTGTTGAAATGTTCGTTGGTGTTGGCGCTGCACGTGTTCGTGACATGTTCGAGAATGCCAAAAAGCATTCACCGTGCATCATCTTCATTGATGAAATTGACGCCGTCGGTCGTCATCGCGGTGCTGGTCTCGGTGGTGGTAACGATGAACGTGAACAGACCCTGAACCAGTTACTGGTTGAAATGGATGGTTTCGAAGGTCACTCGGGCATCATTGTGATCGCTGCAACCAATCGTCCAGATATTCTTGACCCTGCATTGCTGCGTCCAGGTCGTTTCGACCGCCAGGTTGTAGTGCCGCTACCGGATATTCGTGGCCGTGAGGAAATCCTCAAGGTGCATATGCGCAAGGTGCCAATCTCAGGTGATGTCGAGGCAGGTGTTATAGCTCGTGGTACCCCTGGCTTCTCAGGTGCTGATTTGGCCAATCTGGTTAACGAAGCTGCCCTGTTTGCCGCTCGTCGTAACAAGCGACTGGTCGACATGGACGACTTCGAGATGGCCAAGGATAAAATCATGATGGGCGCCGAGCGTCGCAGCATGGTGATGAGCGAGGAAGAGAAGAAAAATACTGCGTATCACGAATCTGGCCATGCTGTTGTCGCCAAACTGGTACCCAAGTCTGATCCTGTGCATAAAGTCACCATTATTCCCCGTGGCCGTGCCCTTGGCTTGACCATGCAGTTGCCGGTTGAAGATCGCTACGCGTATGACCGACAGTTTCTAATGAGCCGTATCGCGGTTCTGTTCGGTGGTCGTATCGCCGAAGAGTTGTTCATGAATCAGATGACAACCGGCGCTTCCAACGACTTTGAGCGCGCTACGGCGATGGCTCGCGATATGGTGACGCGCTACGGCATGTCGGATTTGGGCGTAATGGTCTATGGTGAGAACGAAGGCGAGGTATTCCTTGGTCGCTCGGTGACTCAGCACAAAAACGTTTCCGAAGCGACAATGCAAAAAGTTGATCTGGAAATCCGTCGCATTATCGATCAACAGTATGCGCTAGCCCGCCAACTGCTTGAGGAAAACCGCGATAAGGTTGAGGCAATGACGCATGCCTTGCTGGAGTGGGAAACCATCGATGCAGATCAGATAGATGACATTATGGCTGGCAAGCCGCCGCGTGCGCCCAAGCCACTACAGTCGTCTTCGCGTTCTGTGCCACCCGCAGACTCTCCGGGGGCCGAGCCAAGCGCTACTGCGCCCGCCTGATTCTCGGCGGTTTGAATTACTACGCCGGGAGTTCGCTCCCGGCTTTTTTATTTGTTTATGCGAAATTTTTCCTGCGGAACCTATCAACTTAACCTTCAACGCCCTTTGTTGATGGGGATCGTTAATCTGACACCGGATTCGTTTTCGGGTGATGGTTGCGGAAATGATGTGAGGCAAGCAATTGAGCATGCTCGCCAGCAGTTGGAGGCGGGGGCGGATATTCTGGATGTGGGTGCTGAATCTTCACGTCCGGGGGCGATACCCACCCCACTTGAAGTCGAGTTAGATAGACTGAAACCGGTATTACAAGAAATTTGTACGTGGGGAGTGCCGATTTCGGTCGATACTTACAAGCCGGCAGTAATGATTGAGGCCTTGTCCCAAGGGGCATCGATGATTAACGACATCTCCGGTGTGACCCAGTCGGCTGTGATTGAAGTCCTGAAACAGTCACCCTGTGGGGTTTGCATCATGCACATGCAGGGGGCGCCGGGAACCATGCAGCAAGAGCCTCGCTACGACAATGTGGTGGATGATGTTCAGTCGTTTTTGGCGGCGCGTGTATCTGACTGTATTCGCGCCGGAGTTTCTCCTGATCGGCTTGTGCTCGATCCGGGGTTTGGTTTCGGCAAGTCAGCAGAGCATAATTTTGAGCTGTTTCGCGCGTTGACCGTAATGAATGTCAGTGATTTGCCTTGGTTGGTCGGGGTTTCGCGCAAATCGATGTTGGGCGCGATAACAGGTCGAACAGCTGACGAAAGAATGCCGGCCAGTGTCGCAGCAGCCATGCTGGCAGCCCAAAAAGGTGCGAAAATATTGCGTGTGCATGACGTCGCTGCAACGCGGGACGCTTTAGCGGTGCTGGCGACGCTTCAATAGGGAGAGTGTGATGAGTAGAAAATATTTTGGTACGGATGGTATTCGTGGCCGCGTTGGTCAGTCACCGATTACCCCTGATTTCGTCATGCGCCTCGGATACGCCGCCGGTAAGGTTTTGCTTGAAAAAATCGAAATGCCTGTTGGCGAGCGACCATCAGTGCTGATTGGTAAAGACACCCGTCTTTCAGGTTACATGCTTGAGTCTGCCTTGGAGGCCGGATTTGCCGCAGCAGGTGTCGATGTGTGTCTGGTTGGCCCCATTCCAACCCCGGCGGTGGCTTACTTGACCCGTGCGTTGCGTTTACAGGCCGGCATTGTTATTTCTGCCTCACATAATCCCTATTACGACAACGGGATCAAATTTTTCTCTGCTCAAGGTACTAAGTTGCCGGATGAGGTAGAGCTTGCCATTGAGGATGCGATAGATCAGCCGATGATTTGCGTTTCTCCCGCCGAACTAGGACGCGCCAAACGAATCGATGATGCGCGTGGTCGTTACATCGAGTTCTGTAAAAGTACTTTTCCCAATGATCTCGATCTTCGTGGGTTGAAAATTGTTGTTGATTGTGCGCATGGCGCAGCTTACCAAACGGCACCGGATGTTTTTCATGAACTGGGTGCTGAAGTCATTACCATTGGGGCCAAACCAAACGGACTGAATATCAACGATGGGTTTGGTGCAACATCACCGTCCGCGCTTCGTGATGCAGTACTGGCTCACCAGGCGGACCTCGGGTTGGCGCTGGATGGAGATGCCGACCGGATTCAGATGGTTGATGCTGAAGGTAATCTTTATGACGGCGATCAGTTGCTCTATGCTCTCGTTTGCAGTCGCGCAAAAAAAGGGGCGGTGGCTGGTGTGGTTGGCACGCTGATGACCAATTTGGCTCTGGAGCATGCGCTGGGACGATTGAGTGTCCCATTCGCACGTGCGGCAGTTGGTGATCGTTATGTGGTTGAAATGTTGCATGACAAGGGCTGGCTATTCGGCGGCGAGAACTCAGGCCACTTGCTGGCACTTGATCGCCATACCACTGGCGATGGTGTTGTTGCTGCGCTGCAGGTGTTGGCTGCTCTGCGTGAAGTTGGTGGTAGCCTGAAAACACTGCTGTCGGGGTTGACTCTTTATCCGCAGAAGTTGATTAATGTGCCGATGGCCAAAGGCTTTCCCTGGAAAGATGATCCTGCGATCCAGTCGGCGCTCCTGGCCACTGAAGCCAAAATGGCAGGACGAGGCCGCGTCCTGTTGCGTGCCTCAGGCACTGAGCCTTTGCTGCGCGTTATGGTTGAGGGTGAAGATGCGGCAGAGGTTTTGGCTGCTGCGCAGGAGCTCGCCAATGTCGTTCGTGAGGCTTCGCAGTAGATTACGTGATAGCCCCTTCCTTGACCGGGCTGGGGGCGAATCGCTATAATCATGCGGTTTTTCCCCTAATTAGATTGTTTTGTATATGCGTAAAAAGTTTGTTGCCGGTAACTGGAAAATGCATGGAAGTTTCCAGCAAAACACGGCGCTGCTTGAAAATCTGAAGGCGCATGTATCTGATGTGGCGTGTGAAGTCGCGGTATGTGTTCCTTACCCCTATCTTGCTCAGGCTCAATCTATGGTGGAAGGGTCGGTAATCGGACTAGGTGCACAGAATTTAAGCGAACATGTTTCAGGTGCTTTTACCGGTGAAGTGTCTGCTTCCATGCTTAAAGAGTTTGGATGTCGTTACGTCCTTGTGGGGCACTCTGAGCGACGTGCTCAATATGGCGAGTCGGATGCCGTTGTTGCTGCAAAATTTGCAGCAGCACAGGCGGTTGGTATTGTGCCTGTGCTGTGTGTCGGTGAGTCGCTTGCGGAGCGACAGTCTGGGTTGACTGCGCAGGTTGTATCCCGGCAACTCTCTGCGGTGCTTGATTTGTTAGGCGTGGCGGCGCTGGAGAGTTCTGTGGTTGCCTATGAGCCAGTTTGGGCGATTGGCACTGGTATGACAGCAACGCCTGGGCAGGCTCAGGAGGTGCATTTTGCTATCCGCTCCCAGGTGGCGGTGCAAAATGCTGTGATTGCAGGCGGTTTGCGTATTTTGTACGGCGGCAGTGTCAAACCGCAGAATGCAAAAGAATTGTTTGCGCAGGCGGATATCGATGGTGGTTTGATCGGTGGCGCGGCGTTGGTTGCGGACGACTTCCTGGCAATTTGCCGGGCGGCGGCTTAATAGGCGGTAATGATGAATTGGTTTTTTTCTTTGCTACTCACGGTGCATATACTCGTGGCTTTGGTGATTATTGGTCTGGTCCTGATGCAGCACGGTAAAGGTGCTGATATGGGTGCGGCATTTGGTAGTGGTGCTTCGGGAAGTCTTTTTGGCTCTTCTGGTTCTGCGAATTTCCTTAGCCGTTTGACTGGTGGTTTGGCAGCAGTGTTTTTTATTACAAGCTTGTCTTTGGCATATGTTGCATCAAGTAAACCAAAAACGACTGGCAGTGTGATGCAGGACGCTGTACAATCGCAGACTGTTACGCCGGCTACGTCTTCCGCTGTCGATGCTCCATCGGCGCCAGTAGATCAAGGTTCAAAGGCAAAAGAAATACCGAAGTAAATGTAAGTGGCTTGGCTAGGATAAATCCTCTCTAGTCAGGTTTGAAAATTAGTGCCGACGTGGTGAAATTGGTAGACACGCTATCTTGAGGGGGTAGTGGCGCAAGCTGTGCGAGTTCGAGTCTCGCCGTCGGCACCAAAAAGTGGGCAGTGATCATTTGATCGCTGTTTCTAACAAGAAACTGAATATTGGCGGCGAGTCATGGAAAACTACTTTCCGATTTTGATGTTCGTCTTGGTGGGGGTCGCGATTGGCGTCTTGCCCATCGCTATGGGTTTTCTGCTGGCGCCAAATCGCCCGGACCCGGAAAAGCTTTCACCCTACGAGTGCGGGTTTGAGGCTTTTGAAGATGCGCGCATGAAATTTGATGTGCGCTATTACTTGATTGCTATTCTCTTTATTCTTTTTGATCTCGAAATCGCGTTCCTTTTTCCTTGGGCTGCGATTTATAAAGATATCGTTGCTTCCGAGTCGATAAAGATGTTCGGCTTCATCGAGATGCTTGTATTTGTTACCGTTCTGGTCGTTGGCTATGTGTATGCCTGGGCCAAGGGCGCGCTTGAGTGGGAGTGAGGATCGGTCATGGGTATTGAGGGCGTCCTTCAAGAAGGCTTTGTCACCACAACTGCTGACAAATTAATCAATTACATGCGCACCGGCTCGATGTGGCCAATGACCTTTGGTTTGGCATGTTGTGCGGTTGAAATGATTCATGCTGGCTGTTCGCGATATGATCTTGATCGTTTCGGCGTTGTATTTCGCGGTAGTCCGCGTCAGTCGGATGTGATGATTGTCGCGGGAACGCTAACGAACAAGATGGCGCCTGCGCTGCGTAAGGTTTATGACCAAATGGCGGAGCCGCGCTGGGTGATCTCCATGGGTTCTTGTGCTAATGGTGGTGGCTATTACCACTATTCCTATTCTGTTGTTCGCGGCTGTGATCGTATTGTTCCTGTTGATATCTACGTGCCGGGTTGTCCGCCAACTGCGGAAGCTCTGCTCTATGGCATCATTCAGTTGCAGAACAAGATTCGCCGTACCAACACCATTGCTCGTTAATTGCCGGGGCTGATTGAATATGTCTGCCAAGCTGGAAACGCTTAGCCAAAGATTGCATGATGAGTTTGGTGATAAATTGAAATCACTAAAGACTGCGCTCGGAGAGGTGACTGTCGAAGTTGCTGCGGCTGATTATCTATCCGTTATGCATGTTCTTCATGATAAATCCGAGTTGGGATTTGAAGAGTTGACAGATCTTTGTGGTGTTGATTATTCAACATACGGCGATTCTGAGTGGTCTGGGCGGCGCTATGCTGCCGTTACTCATTTGCTGTCCATTAGTAACAACTGGCGCTTGCGGGTTCGTGTCTTTGCTGAAGATAACGAATTTCCTGCTGTTGATTCAATTACTAGTGTCTGGAATAGTGCAAATTGGTTTGAGCGCGAAGCTTTTGACCTTTTTGGTATTGCTTTTGTGGGTCATGATGATTTGCGTAGAATTTTGACCGACTATGGATTTATTGGGCATCCGTTCCGTAAAGATTTTCCAATCTCCGGTTATGTTGAGATGCGATATGACCCGGATCAAGGCCGTGTAATTTACCAGCCGGTAACTATCGAGCCTCGTGAAAACACGCCGCGCATTGTGCGCGAAGATACCTTCGGGGATCCTGCTCATGGCTGATATTCGCAATTTCACCCTTAATTTTGGTCCGCAACACCCTGCTGCTCACGGTGTGTTGCGTTTGGTGCTTGAGTTGGATGGTGAGGTCGTGCAACGTGCTGACCCGCACATTGGCTTGTTGCATCGGGCTACCGAAAAATTGGCCGAGACAAAAACATGGGTTCAGTCGGTTCCGTACATGGACCGATTGGATTACGTCTCGATGATGTGTAATGAGCATGCTTATTGCCTTGCTACTGAAAAATTACTTGGGATCGAAGTCCCGGAACGCGGTAAATACATACGGGTAATGTTTGATGAAATTACCCGAATTTTGAATCATCTTCTTTGGATTGGTTGTCATGCGCTCGATGTCGGTGCTATGACAATGGCACTTTACACCTTCCGCGAGCGTGAAGATCTGATGGATGCCTATGAGGCGGTTTCGGGCGCGCGATTGCATGCGGCCTACTACCGTCCGGGGGGTGTCTACCGTGATCTTCCTGATCGTATGCCACAGTACGAAGAGTCTACTTGGACAAGTGGCAAGAAGGCGAAAGAACTTAATGAAAATCGTAGTGGTTCCTTGCTCGATTTTCTTGAAGATTTCACCAATCGTTTTCCGACATATCACAGCGAATATCACACGTTGCTGACGGATAACCGTATCTGGAAGCAGCGCCTAGTCAATGTTGGTGTGGTGACACCGGAACGCGCGTTGCAGATGGGCTTTACCGGTGCGATGCTTCGAGGGTCTGGCTTTGCCTGGGACTTACGTAAGAAGCAACCGTATGCGGCGTACGACAAGATAGATTTCGATGTGCCGGTTGGAGTCAACGGTGATAGCTATGACCGTTACTTGGTTCGCATGGAAGAAATGCTCCAGTCGAACAAAATTATCAAGCAATGTATTACTTGGTTGCGCAAGAATCCAGGTCCAGTAATTACAGAGAACCATAAAGTTGCTCCGCCGCCGCGCGAAGGCATGAAAACCAACATGGAAGAGTTGATTCATCATTTCAAACTCTTCACTGAAGGTATTCATGTTCCTCCAGGTGAGGCATATTCTGCTGTTGAGCATCCAAAAGGTGAGTTCGGAATTTACTTTATTTCTGATGGTGCCAATAAGCCATATCGTATGAAAATTCGTGCGCCAGGCTATGTGCATCTTGCTGGTATGGATGAAATGTCCCGAGGACACATGATTGCCGACGTCGTTACGATTATCGGTTCCCAAGATATTGTTTTTGGCGAGATTGACCGCTAATGTTTTCCGCTGAAACCCTACAAAAATTCGCACGGGAAGTTTCCAAATACCCGGCCGATCAAAAGCAGTCCGCTGTAATGGCCTGCCTCGCTCACGCTCAGGAAGAAAAAGGTTGGTTGCCACCTGATGCCATTGAAAATGTAGCCAACTATCTAGGTATGCCAGCTATGGCTGCATTTGAGGTTGCCACCTTCTATAACATGTATGACCTAAAGCCAGTTGGCAAGTACAAGATTACTGTGTGTACAAATCTGCCGTGTGCGCTATCTGGCGGTTACCATGCGGGTGAGTACCTTCAGAATAAACTTGGCGTTGGCTATGGTGAAACAACGTCCGACGGAAAATTTACTCTGAAAGAGGGTGAGTGCATGGGGGCGTGCGGTGATGCGCCAGTAATGATCGTCAATAATCGTTCAATGTGTAGCCATATGCATCCAGAGCAAATTGATAAGTTGTTGGAGGATTGTCAATAATGGCAATGCTCGGCTCAATCAACGGCCTTCTGATGGAAGGCCTCAATGGCGATAATGGATGGTCGTTACAGGATTACGTTGCGCGTGGTGGTTATGTTCAGTTGCGCCGAATTCTTGACAATAAGATCACGCAAGAAGAAGTTATAGCGGAGGTAAAGAAATCAGTGCTACGCGGTCGTGGCGGTGCTGGTTTCCCGACTGGCCTAAAATGGTCATTCATGCCACGTTCCTTCCCCGGCGATAAATATGTGGTGTGCAATACAGACGAAGGCGAGCCGGGTACCTTTAAAGATCGCGACATCATGCGCTATAACCCGCATGCCGTGATCGAAGGTATGGCAATAGCTGCCTATGCTATGGGTGCTAATCGTGGATATAACTATGTCCATGGCGAAATTTGGGAAATATACAAACGGTTTGAAGCCGCTTTGGATGAAGCGCGTGCGGCTGGCTTCATCGGCCAGAATATTCTTGGCTCCGGCTTTAATTTCGAACTGTTTGCCCATCACGGCTATGGTGCGTATATCTGTGGCGAAGAAACTTCTCTGCTAGAGTCAATTGAAGGTAAGAAAGGGCAGCCACGGTTCAAACCACCGTTCCCAGCCTCTTTTGGTTTGTACGGCAAACCGACGACGATCAATAACACCGAAACATTTGCCGCAATCCCATTTATTCTGAATATGGGTGGCGAAGAGTTTTTAAATCTAGGAAAACCAAATAACGGTGGCACCAAGCTTTTCTCCGTTTCCGGTCATGTCAATCGTCCTGGGAACTACGAGATTCCATTAGGAACGCCATTTTCAACACTGCTTGAAATGTGCGGTGGAATGCGTGGCGGTCGGAAAATAAAGGCTGTCATTCCCGGTGGATCTTCAGCACCCGTTATTCCTGGTGCTGTAATGATGGATACCACCATGGATTACGATGGCATTAGTAAGGCTGGTTCCATGCTGGGTTCTGGCGCAGTCATCGTTATGGATGAAACTGTTTGTATGGTTAAGGCACTTGAGAGATTGTCCTTCTTCTATTATGAAGAATCGTGTGGACAATGTACCCCGTGCCGTGAAGGTACAGCCTGGATGTACAAGGTTGTGCACCGAATTGAAAATGGTTTGGGCAAGCCGGGTGATCTTGATCTTCTGAATGGCGTATTGGGCAACATTATGGGGCGCACCATTTGTGCGCTCGGCGATGCTGCTGCTCTGCCTGTACAGAGTTTTCTCAAGCATTTTGGCAATGAATTTGAGTATCACATTGAACACAAGTCCTGTCTCGTGCCCAAAGATGTTCAATGGGCGGGCAGTGGTTTCCACAAGGCTCCGGCCTGAACGAAACTTCCGAACGATAAATACGAAAATACTGGCAACAAGGTAGCGACATGCTTGAAATCGAAATTGACGGCAAAACTGCGCAAGTACCCGACGGCAGCACGGTGATGGATGCCGCGCAGCAGGTGGGCGTGTACATCCCGCATTTCTGTTACCACAAGAAGCTTTCGATCGCTGCCAACTGCCGGATGTGCCTGGTACAGGTTGAAAAGGCACCAAAGCCTCTTCCGGCTTGTGCAACACCTGTCACAAACGGGATGAAGGTGTTTACACACTCGGATTTGGCTATTAAGGCCCAAAAAGGAGTGATGGAGTTTTTGCTGATTAACCACCCGCTTGACTGCCCAATTTGTGACCAGGGCGGTGAGTGTCAGTTGCAGGACATGTCTGTCGGTTACGGCCCGATGAAGAGCCGCTACACCGAGGAAAAGCACGTTGTTTTCCATAAGAATGTTGGCCCCTTGATTTCCATGGAAGAAATGAGCCGTTGCATTCACTGTACCCGTTGTGTTCGTTTCGGTCAGGAAATTGCTGGCGTAATGGAACTTGGTATGGCGAACCGGAATATGCATTCCGAAATTACGACTTTCCTTGGTCGTACGGTCGATTCAGAGTTGTCCGGCAATATGATTGATCTTTGCCCTGTTGGCGCACTAACTTCAAAACCATTCCGCTATACCGCTCGCTCTTGGGAGCTTCAGCGTCGCAAATCAATCAGTCCGCAGGATTCGGTAGGTGCCAATCTTGTGGTCCAAGTTAAGCACGATAACGTTATGCGCGTTCTCCCACGGGAAAATGAGGCTGTTAATGAGTGCTGGATTTCAGATAAAGAGCGTTTCTCCTACCAGGCCTTAAATTCCGAAGAGCGTTTAACCAAACCTATGGTCAAGCAGGGTGGTGAATGGCGTGAAGTGGACTGGAATGTTGCGCTTGACTACGTTTGTCATGGATTGAAGGATATCGCGCGTGAGCATGGTGGAGATGAGCTTGCGGCACTTGCTGCGCCTTCATCAACTTTGGAAGAGCTTTATCTGCTTGGTAAAGTAATGAAGGGTCTGGGAAGCGGAAACTTTGATTTCAGACCGCGCCAAAAAGATTTCTCTACTGACTTTAAACGTGCTGGCATTCCGTGGCTCGGTATGCGTCTTTCTGAAATTGCTGATCTTGACGGAGCATTGGTCATTGGATCTTTCTTGCGTAAAGATCATCCGTTAATTGCTCAGCGGTTAAGGCAAGCAGCAAAGAAATACACAAAAGTTAGCATGTTGTCGGTTACGGCTGATGATCAATTGATTGACCTGTATGTCAACATGAGTGTTGCACCATCAGCGCTCACTCAAACTCTTGCTGCTATTGTTAAGTCAGCAGCCGAAATTACTGGTCAGGTCGTACCTGCCGGAATTGAAAATGTTGCAACCTGTGAATCAAGTGAGAAAATTGCGCAAAGCTTGGTTGATGGCGAGAAGCGCGCAGTATTCCTCGGAAATGTTGCTACTCAGTCAGAAGAGGCTACTCAACTTCATGCATTAGCCCTTGAGCTTGGGCGTTTGACCAAAGCGACTGTCGGTTTCCTTGGGGAATCAGGCAATGTTACGGGTGGTCATGCCGGCTGGGCATTGCCAACGGGGGCTAATGCCCGGCAAATGTTTGAGCAGCCGCGCAAGGCCTATGTTCTGATGGGTATTGAGCCAGAATTCGATTATTCAAATCCACAGGTTGCTCTGGCCGCACTCAAGCAAGCTGGGTTGGTGGTCTTTATGTCTGCGTTCAAGCACGGCCCTGCACTTGAATACGCCGATGTAATGCTGCCAATTGCTCCATTCACTGAAACAGCAGGTACGTTCATTAATATTGAAGGACGTGTGCAAAGTTTTAATGGGGTTGCCAAGGCACGTGGAGTGTCTCGCCCCGCCTGGAAGGTGCTACGCGTCATGGGTAATGTGCTTGGTTTGGATGGTTTTGAGTATGAGTCAAGCGAAGCTGTCCGTGATGTGGTCATCGGCAAAGGTGCAGAGTTTGTTGCAGGATTGGATAATGGATTGAATGATGTCCAAATTAATCTTGGCACAAGTCAACCAGAAGGATTCCAGCGAATTACTGATGTGCCAATCAACTTTGCCGATCAAATGGCACGTCGTTCTCCATCATTAAAACAAACAGCTGACTCTGTTGCGCCGACTGCACGTGCTTCTGAGCAGACATTAAATCAACTCGGCTTGAAATCTGGCGACTCTGTCCGTATTAAACAAGGTAACGGCGAGGCTATATTGGTTGCCAAATCTGACGGAAATGTTCCGGAAGGTTGTGTGCGGGTTGCTGCGGCTCACGTAACCACCGCTTCACTGGGTGAAATGTTCGGGCCAATTAGTATGGAGCGTGCATAAATGGACGCACTGATGAATTTCGGACAAGGCATTTTTGGCGGCGTCTGGCCGGCAGTTTGGACCTTGATCAAAATTGTATTGATCGTGGCGCCACTGATGCTTGGTGTTGCGTACTTAACCTTGGCTGAACGTAAGGTTATCGGTTACATGCAGGTTCGTATCGGCCCCAACCGTGTAGGTCCCTGGGGATTGATCCAGCCAATTGCTGACGGTCTGAAGCTGTTGCTTAAGGAAATCATTGTTCCCAGCAAGTCTAACAAGGGAATTTTTCTGATCGCGCCAATGTTAGCTATCGCCCCGGCACTAGCTGCGTGGGCTGTAATTCCATTTACAGACACGCTTGTATTGGCAAATATTGATGCCAGCTTGCTCTACATCATGGCGATTACGTCCATTGGTGTTTATGGAGTTATTCTTTCTGGCTGGGCTTCAAATTCAAAATATGCATTTCTGGGTGCGATGCGTTCCGCAGCACAGATGGTTTCCTATGAAATTGCCATGGGTTTTTCACTAATCTGTGTGTTGATGGTTTCTAACAGCCTGAACCTTGTTGATATCGTGAATGCGCAAGATCAGGGTAAATTCGCTAGTTGGGGATTGGGCTTTTTGTCATGGAATTGGTTGCCGCTTTTTCCTATGTTCATTGTTTATCTGATATCAGGTACTGCTGAACTTAATCGCGCCCCGTTTGACGTTGCCGAAGGTGAATCCGAGATCGTTGCTGGCTTCCATATTGAATATTCAGGCATGGCATTTGCACTGTTTTTCCTTGCTGAATACGCCAACATGATTTTGGTTGCGGCACTTACTTCGATCATGTTCATGGGTGGCTGGCTATCTCCTGTTGGATTCTTGCCAGATGGAATTATTTGGCTCTTTGCCAAAATGTCTTTTGTTTTGTTGCTGTTTCTCTGGTTCCGTGCAACTTTCCCGCGCTATCGCTACGACCAGTTGATGCGTCTAGGTTGGAAGGTTTTTGTGCCAATTTGTTTGGTTTGGCTTGTTGTTGTGGGTGTGTGGATGATGTCCCCGCTCACCATCTGGAAGTGAGGAGAGCATAATGGGTTCGATGAAGGAAATCTTCAACAGCCTCCTCCTTAAGGAGTTGCTGAAAGGTATGTCGGTAACCGGCAAGTATTTCTTTGCCCGAAAAATTACTGTCCAGTATCCGGAAGAAAAAACACCGCAAAGTTCACGTTTCCGTGGATTACACGCATTACGTCGTTACCCTAATGGCGAAGAACGTTGCATTGCATGCAAACTTTGTGAAGCTATTTGCCCTGCAATGGCGATTACGATTGAGGCAGAACCACGTGATGATGGTTCTCGTCGTACGACCCGTTATGATATTGATTTGACCAAATGTATTTTTTGCGGTTTCTGTGAAGAAGCTTGCCCGGTTGATGCGGTTGTTGAAACCCGTGTCTTTGAATATCACGGTGAAAAACGGGGTGACCTCTACTACACCAAGCAGATGCTGCTGGCCAATGGCGATCGTTATGAAGATCAGATCGCTCAGGACCGTCAACTTGACGCACCTTACCGCTAACAGGTACCCCTGATGGATATTCAAGCCTTCGTTTTTTTCTTTTTGTCAGCGATTCTGATATTTGCAAGCATGCGTGTAATCACAGCACGTAACCCAGTTCATGCTGCTTTACACCTTATCCTCGCTTTCTTTACCTGCGGCGGCATATGGGCTTTATTACAAGCAGAGTTCCTCGCTATCGCCATTATTCTGGTTTACGTCGGTGCTGTAATGGTCTTGTTCCTGTTCGTGGTCATGATGCTTGACATCAATATTGATCGCATACGTGAAGGGTTCTGGAATTATTTGCCCTTGGGTGCCATGTTGGGTTTGCTTATGGTTATGGAAATGGGCCTGGTTCTAGGAAGCAAGTACTTCCAGGTCCCTGCAGCAGATGCAATGATTCCGGCTGGTGTGTCAAATACAAAAAGTATCGGTGTGCTGATGTTTACGGACTTTGTTTATCCGTTCGAGCTGGCATCACTCATTCTGCTCGTCGGCATGATTGCAGCCATCGTGCTGACCTATCGCGGTCCAAAGAAATCCAAGTACACCAATCCAAATCAGCAGGTCTTCGTGAAAGCGAAGGATCGCATTCGCGTTCTGCAGATGCCGGTTGAAAAAGACTGAACCCCGGGGCACCAATGTTTACTCTTACACTCTCGCACTTTCTGATACTGGGCGCGATACTTTTCGCGATTAGCGTGGTTGGCATTTTCCTTAATCGGAAAAATCTTCTAGTTCTGTTGATGACCATTGAATTAATGCTTCTCGCGGTCAACATGAATTTTGTCGCTTTTTCTCATTATCTCGGTGACTTGTCCGGGCAGATTTTCGTTTTCTTCATCTTGACAGTGGCTGCTGCTGAATCTGCAATTGGCCTGGCGATTCTCATTGTCTTGTTCCGCAACCTGAAGAGCATCCATGTGGATGATCTGGGCAGTCTTAAGGGTTAATCATGGAAATGCAAAAACTCTATCTGCTCGTTCCTCTGGCTCCGCTTTTCGGAGCCATGATTGCAGGCCTATTCTGTCGCGTTATACCGCGCTGGGTTGCACATAGCGTAACCATTCTCGGTGTCGCGGTTGCCTTTATCGCTTCGGTTGTAATCTTCAAGGATGTTCAGGCTGGAAATACTTACAACGGCACGGTTTACACTTGGTTAACAAGTGGTGACTACCGTTTTGAGGTCGGATTTTTGATTGATACCCTGACAACAACCATGATGCTGGTTGTGACCTTTGTATCGCTGATGGTCCATATTTACACTGTTGGTTATATGCATGAAGATCCGGGTTACAACCGTTTCTTTAGTTACATTTCGTTATTCACCTTCTCCATGCTGATGCTGGTCATGAGTAACAACTTCATGCAGCTGTTCTTTGGTTGGGAAGCAGTGGGTCTGGTTTCATACTTGCTGATCGGTTTCTGGTACACCCGCCCGACAGCAATTTTTGCCAACATGAAGGCCTTTTTGGTAAACCGGGTTGGTGACTTCGGTTTCATTCTTGGTATTGGCCTTGTTCTTGCCCATTTCGGAACGCTTGATTACGCATCCGTTTTTGTGAAAGCCCCTGAGCTTGCAAATTCAACAATTTCGCTGTTTGCTGATCGTGATTGGGCGACCGTTTCCTTAATGACCGTTACGTGTATTTGCTTGTTCATTGGTGCAATGGGTAAGTCAGCACAAGTTCCATTGCATGTATGGTTACCGGATTCAATGGAAGGCCCGACGCCAATATCGGCACTGATCCACGCGGCAACAATGGTTACGGCTGGCATCTTCATGGTTGCCCGTATGTCGCCTTTGTTTGAACTTTCGACCACAGCTCTTTCTTTCGTCATTATCATTGGTGCTATTACCGCCTTGTTTATGGGCTTCCTTGGCATCATCCAGAATGACATCAAGCGAGTCGTTGCTTACTCAACGCTATCTCAGCTTGGTTATATGACAGTTGCCCTTGGTGCTTCAGCCTATTCGGTCGCTATATTCCACCTGATGACGCACGCCTTCTTCAAGGCGCTGCTGTTCCTTGCTGCAGGTTCAGTCATTATTGGTATGCATCACGAACAGGACATCCGCAAAATGGGCGGGCTTCGCAAATACATGCCGATTACCTGGATTACTTCACTGATTGGTTCGCTTGCCTTGATTGGTACGCCTTTCCTTTCCGGTTTCTATTCCAAAGATTCAATTATTGAAGCCGTTGCGTTGTCGCATATACCTGGTGCCGGCTTTGCCTACTTCGCTGTGATGGCCGGTGTTTTTGTCACTGCCTTCTATTCCTTCCGGATGTACTTCCTTGTTTTCCACGGCGAAGAGCGTTTTGGTCATGCCGAACAACATGATCATCATGGTGATCATGATGACGAAGAAACTTCGCACGATCATCACCATGGCTTGGCTCCGGGTGAGAAACCCCATGAGACACCTTGGGTTGTCTGGTTGCCATTAGTATTGCTGGCAATTCCGTCAGTTGCTATTGGTTTCATTGCGATTGGTCCGATGGTCTTTGGTGACTACTTCAAGGGTGTTATCTATATTGATCACCACGCACATCCTGCAATGGAGCATTTGTCAGAGCATTTTCATGGTGCAGTTGCCATGGGAGTTCATTCGCTGACTTCACTGCCGTTTATTCTTGCCTTGTCAGGTGTTGTTACTTCATGGTTCTTCTACATGAAACGACCGGATATTCCGGCAGCAATTCAGCGTCGTTTCTCCTTGATCAATACGCTGTTTGAAAACAAGTATTACTTTGACAAATTTAACGAGGTTGTCTTTGCTGGTGGTGCACGTGTGCTCGGCAAGGCGTTTTGGCGCGGTGGTGATGTGGCCGTCATCGATGGTGTGATGGTCAATGGATCTGCAAAACTCGTTGCCTGGATTGCCGCTGTAACCCGGTTCTTCCAGACCGGTTACGTCTATCACTACGCTTTCACCATGATCATTGGCGTTTTTGTGCTGATGACCTTGTGGATCAACCGCGCATAGCGTGAATAGCTCGCCGAAGAGCAAGGAATAACATGTCGACTTACCCGCTAATTTCTCTCGCAATCTGGACGCCGATCATTGCCGGCTTTGTGGTGCTTGCCACCGGCTCTGATCGTAATGCGCCACTGGCACGGATGCTTGCCTTGGCCGGAGCAATCGCCGGCCTTATTGTGGCCATTCCACTTTGGACTGGATTCGATGTTGCCCAAGGCACAATGCAGTTTGTAGAACTGAAAACCTGGATTCCCCGATTCAACATTAACTACCACCTCGGTGTTGATGGCATTTCAATGCTTTTCGTTGTGCTTAACAGTTTCATCACGATCATTGTTGTTCTGGCCGGCTGGGAAGTTATTCAGCAAAAGGTTGCACAGTACAACGCTGCATTTCTGATCATGTCGGGTTTGATGAACGGAATTTTTACTTCACTTGATGGCATTTTGTTTTACGTCTTCTTTGAAGCTTCCCTGATTCCGATGTATCTGATCATTGGTGTATGGGGTGGTCCGAATCGCGTTTATGCTGCTTTCAAATTTTTCCTCTACACACTGTTTGGCTCGCTATTGTTCCTGCTGGCATTGATGTATCTCTTCATTCAGTCAGGTGGTAGCTTCTCGATTCTTGAATGGCACAAACTTCCGATCGGTCTTGGCCCCCAGATTTGGTTGTTCCTTGCATTTCTTGTTGCATTCGCTGTCAAGGTGCCCATGTGGCCAGTTCATACCTGGTTGCCCGATGCACACGTTGAAGCGCCAACGGGTGGTTCGATAGTTCTTGCTGCTATTGCCCTGAAACTTGGTGCATACGGTTTCCTGCGATTCTCCCTGCCAATTGCTCCGGATGCCTCGCATGAACTATCCAGTCTTGTGGTGGGCCTTTCATTGATAGCCGTGGTTTATATCGGGTTTGTCGCCCTGGTTCAGGCCGACATGAAAAAACTGGTTGCCTATTCATCTATTGCGCACATGGGTTTCGTCACTCTCGGTTTCTTTATGTTCAGCGCGATGGGGATTGAAGGTGCTTTGGTTCAGATGCTGTCGCACGGTTTTGTATCGGGTGCCATGTTCTTCTGTATCGGCGTCATGTATGACCGCGTCCATAGCCGTCAAATCGCTGATTACGGTGGTGTGGTGAACACCATGCCTAAGTTTGCTGCTCTATTCATGTTGTTCTCCATGGCAAATGCAGGCCTACCAGCCACATCCGGGTTTGTCGGCGAGTTCATGGTTATTTTGGGCGCTGTTAAATTCAATTTCTGGGTTGCCTTTGCTGCAGCCAGTTCGATGGTCGTAGGTGCTGCCTATACCCTGTGGATGTACAAGCGCGTGATTTTTGGCGATGTGGCAAACCACCATGTCGCAGAACTCACCGACATCAACAATCGCGAATTCCTTATTCTTGGCGTGCTGGCCATCTGCACGCTGTGGATGGGCCTGTATCCCCAGCCCTTTACGGAAGTTATGCACGCTTCGGTCAATGACCTGTTGCGCCACGTTGCCATCAGCAAGATTCAATAAACGGTAGCCGACATGTTCGACAATTTTGTTGTCCCCAATCTTCTGCCAGCTGCGCCTGAAATGTTTCTGGCGGCTATGGCATTGGTCATTCTCCTCGTTGATTTGACGGTCAAGGATAGTCGGCGCACAGTAACCTTTGTGCTGACACAACTAACACTGGTTGGTTGTGCGCTGATCCAGTTCTATACAAGTACTGGCGAGATCGTTTATACCTTCAGTAATATGTTTGTAGACGACTTGATGTCGGATCTGCTCAAACTTTTCCTCTACATGACTGTCGTTGTGGTTCTGTTCTACTCACGGGGTTATATATTGGACCGCGAGGTTATGAACAAGGGTGAGTATTACGTGCTTGCCTTGTTTGCAACCCTCGGCATGATGGTCATGATTTCGGCAAATCATTTCGTTACCATCTATCTCGGTCTTGAATTGCTTTCGCTCTCCTTGTACGCGATGGTTGCCATGAATCGCGATTCGGCAGTTTCAACTGAAGCTGCAATGAAATATTTCGTACTTGGTGCGCTGGCTTCCGGCCTGCTGCTTTACGGCATGTCGATGATTTACGGTGCAACGGGCACCCTCGAAATTACGGGTGTTGCCGAAAAACTTTATGGTGGTGGTGCAAACAAGACACTATTGGTGTTCGGCCTAGTGTTCCTTGTTTCTGGTTTGGCTTTCAAGCTAGGCGTAGTTCCTTTCCATATGTGGATTCCGGACGTCTATCATGGTGCGCCGACTTCAGTAACTTTGTTGATTGGTTCTGCGCCCAAACTGGCTGCATTCGCAATCGTCATGCGTTTGCTGGTTAATGGCATGATTACCATGGCGCAGGATTGGCAGTCGATGTTGATTATCCTGTCCGTTTTGTCGATGGCGATTGGTAATCTGGCTGCTATCGCACAAACCAACTTGAAACGGATGCTTGCTTATTCAGCAATTTCACACATGGGCTTTATGTTGCTTGGCATTACAACTGGCGTGGTCAGCGGTGACGCTCGCTATGCTTTGAATGCTTATAGTTCAGCGATGTTCTATGTGATCGCTTACGTGCTGATGACGACGGCAGCCTTTGGTATGATTCTAATGATGTCCCGTGCAGGTTTCGAGGCTGACAAAATTGAAGACTTCAAGGGTTTGAACAAGCGTAGCCCATGGTTCGCAGGCATCATGTTGATGGTGATGTTCTCCATGGCTGGCGTGCCCTTCTTTATCGGTTTCTTTGCCAAGTTCTCTGTGTTGCAGGCAGTGGTTGCAGCCGGCTACATGTGGTTGGCGATCGTTGCTGTACTGTTCTCGCTGATCGGTGCTTTCTATTACCTGCGTGTAGTTAAGGTCATGTACTTTGATACGCCGGATGATGACACGCCGCTAAACGTTGGTACCGATATGCGCATTTTGATTTCTGCCAATGGTTTGGCTGTAGCCTTCCTCGGTATGTTCCCACAGGTGATCATGTCGCTCTGTGCCTACGCATTGCTGCGTTCGCTCTGAGGTCCGCAAATGATTTGAAAACGCCCCGCTGGTCGGGGCGTTTTTTTTGGAGAAATTAATTGTCAAACGATACACATCTTATTGAAACCACCATTCAGACAGAGCGGGTATTTGAAGGTGCCCTGCTTAAAGTAAATCGTGATGAGGTCATGTTACCCAATGGCAAAACCTCAATCCGAGAGTACATAACGCATCCTGGTGCCGTCGTAATAGTGGCTATTCTGGACAATGGAAATTTGCTCTTTGAGCGCCAGTTTCGTTACCCATTAAAGAAGGTGTTTCTCGAATTGCCGGCAGGTAAAATTGATGCAGGCGAGGAGATTTTGGACACTGCCAAGCGTGAGTTGTTAGAAGAAACGGGGTATGTAGCAAACGATTGGCGCTACATTGGGGTGATGCACCCTTGTATTGGTTATGCAGATGAACGCATTGAGATATTCACCGCGCACGGACTGAATCTAGCGGGTGAGAAGCAACTCGACCATAACGAATTTCTTGATGTGATTGAGCTTTCACCAGGTGATGCCAAGAAATCGGTATGGAGCGGGCAGATTACTGATGGTAAAACGATTGCAGCGCTGTACTGGCTTGATAATCCAGCTGTATCGGTATAAAAAACCAAGCGGTTTTGGCAGTTGACCGTAACAGATTGCTGATATGTAACCGTTAATTAGCGCGACGAGTCAGTAATAGTCCACATTCAAGATGGTGGGTGTAGGGAAATTGATCAAAAACAGCTGCTGCGCTAATGCGGTGAGTCGCCTGCAGAGCGGCTACATTTTCCTGCAGTGTTTGCGGATTGCAGGAAATGTAGAGAATGTTTTCGAAATTTCCTGCTAAAGCTAGGGTTGTAGCGTCCAGGCCACTGCGTGGCGGATCGACAAATAATGTTGTGAAGCGGTAACTATCCAGGTCGATATCCTTCATTCGTTCGAAAGGTCGATTTCGAGCCAGCGCCTCACTGATCTCATCACTCGACATGCGGAGCAGCGTTACATTCTGAATGTTATTTGCAGCAAGGTTGTAGTTAGCTGCTGCCACTGATGATTTGCTGACTTCTGTCGCCAGTACACGTTTAAATTGTGGAGCGAGTGCTACAGTGAAGTTGCCATTGCCACAGTAGAGTTCCACCATATCACCACCAAGACTAGCTGCTTGTTCGCATGCCCAGCCGAGCATTTGACGGTTAACGCCGGCATTGGGTTGGGAAAAGCTACCTTCAATTTGCTGATAGCAAAGCTGGCGCCCATTCAATTCAAACTCTTCAAGCACCCAGTCGCGGTCCAGAACAATTTTTTGTTTGCGGCTGCGCCCGATTAGCCGAATGTTGAATTCATTCGCCATTTCGCGTGCAGCTGTTTCCCAGGATTCATCTAGTGGGCGATGGTAGATCAGCGTAACAAGGAGATCTCCACTCAGCGTGGCGAGAAAGTTGATTTGAAACAGCCTGCGCTTCAAAGTTTCGCTAGCCTGCAGCCTTTCTCGCAAGCGGGGCATGAGCGTGCAGATGCTTTGAGTCGCTGCAGCGAATTCTTCAATGATGACAGGTTGCTTAGGATTGTCGGAATCAAACATCGCGTAATCAACACGTTCATCCTGATGCCACATGCGAAATTCAGCGCGCATCCGATAGTGCAGAGGCGTTGATGCGAAAACCATAGGCTCGGGCAGACCGAATTTAGTAAAGGCCTTCTTGAAGCTCTCTAGCTTGTCTGAAAGTTGTGAGGTGTAGTCAGCAGGGTCGAAACTGGGCAGGGGCATGATGTCCGGGTTAGGCAAACTTTGGGTTATGGCAAATCTGTTCAGCTGATATGAAAATGGGTGCCTGAGCACCCATTTGTCTGTTTCGCTTCAAACGTGGGGCGACGGGTTTTTCTTGTCACGCTCAATCAGCGCATAGGCCGAGTGATTGTGGATGGATTCAAAGTTTTCGGATTCCACCACGTAAGCATCAATACGTGATTCAGCATTAAGCCGAGCGGCGACATCTCGGACCATGTCTTCAACAAACTTCGGGTTGTCGTATGCACGTTCAGTGACATACTTTTCATCCGGTCGCTTCAGCAAGCCGTAAAGCTCGCAGGAGGCTTCCTGTTCGACGAGTTGGACGATTTCCTCGATCCACATGAAATCGTTCGTCTGGGCGGTAACGGTGACGTGTGAGCGCTGGTTGTGAGCGCCATAGTCTGAGATTTTCTTCGAACAAGGGCAAAGGCTGGTGACCGGTACAACGACCTTGACCGAGGTGGCGATTTCGCCGTGGCAGATGTCGCCAATGAAGGTGACGTCGTAATCCATCAGGCTTTGTACGCCGGAAATCGGTGCCGTCTTGTTGATGAAATAAGGAAAGTTCATTTCGATATGACCGGTTTCAGCTTCAAGCTTGATAACCATTTCACGCAACATGACCGGGAAGTTTTCAACTGATATTTCGCGTTCGTGGCTGTTGAGAATTTCCACAAAGCGCGACATGTGGGTGCCCTTGAAATTGTGCGGCAAACCAACGTACATGTTGAACATGGCGATGGTGTGCTGAATGCCGGTAGATTTGTCCTGAACCTTGATCGGATGGCGAATCGCCTTGATACCAACTTTGTTGATGGCGATCTGGCGGGTGTCGGCGGTATTTTGAACGTCGGCGATGATAGGGGAAGTCGGGCTCATTAGCTGTTCTTTAATAAATTATTTTTGGTTACTGTTGTGGGTGCGAACGGCTTGCACAATGCCGTTTTTGTCGAGGCCAAGTTCAGCCAGCAATTGATTCTGTTCGCCGTGGTCAATGAAGCGGTCGGGCAGGCCAAGGCGTATAAACGGAACTGTCAGCCCATTTTCAGCCAACACCCGCTCAATTTCCGAGCCAGCACCTCCAATCACAGCGTTCTCTTCGATGCTCACTAGCAAGGAATGGTTCCCTGCCAGTTCGAGAATCAATTGAACATCGAGTGGTTTGACGAAGCGCATATTGACGACGGTGGCATCCAGTTCATCACCCGCAGCGACGGCCGCTGTCACCAGGCTACCAAAAGCAAGCAAGGCAACCCGCTGACCCGTACGGCGAATTTCGCCCCTGCCAACAGGCAATGTGTCCAGCTGCGTCGATGGAGTGCTGCCGGCGCCGCCGCCGCGTGGGTAGCGGACCATGCTTGGGCAATCCAGTGCATAGGCGGTCGACAGCATCTGCCGGCACTCAGCTTCGTCCGCCGGGGCCATGACCACCATATTCGGGATGCAGGTGACAAAGGAAAGGTCAAAGGTACCGTGATGTGTTGGGCCATCGGCGCCAACCAATCCGCCACGGTCAACCGCGAAAATGACCGGTAAGTTTTGCAGTGCAACGTCGTGTACCAACTGGTCGTAGGCGCGCTGCAGGAAGGTTGAATAAATTGCAACGACCGGCTTCAGGCCTTCACAGGCCAGACCGGCGGCGAAGGTGACGGCATGTTGCTCGGCGATGCCGACATCGAAATAGCGGTCAGCGTGTTCTGCTGAAAAGCGCACCATGCCGGAGCCTTCACGCATGGCCGGGGTGATGCCGATCAGGCGGGGGTCGGCCTTGGCCATGTCGCATAACCAATCGCCAAAAACTTGTGTATAAGTCAGCTTGCCCGGGCCTTTGGCAGATTTGATACCTTCATCTGGCGCAAATTTGGCGACGCCGTGATAAAGGATAGGGTCCGCTTCAGCCAGTTTGTAACCTTGGCCTTTTTTGGTGATGACATGCAGAAACTTGGGCCCCTTGAGGTTTTTCAGGTTTTCCAGTGTCGGGATCAGGGCTTCGAGATCGTGACCATCAATGGGACCGTAATAATGAAAACCGAATTCCTCGAACAAAGTGCCGGGAGCAATCATGCCCTTGACGTGCTCTTCGGCACGCCGTGCCAGTTCAAGTAAAGGTGGGGCAAATTCGAGCATGTGGCGACCGGCTTCGCGGGCGACATGGAATGTCTTACCGGACATCAGGCGGGTCAAAATATTGTTCAGCGCACCGACGGGTGGTGAGATCGACATCTCGTTGTCGTTGAGAATGACCAGCATGTCAGCATCGGCTACGCCGGCATTGTTCAATGCTTCGAAGGCCATGCCGGCGGACATGGCGCCATCGCCAATGATGGCTACCGATTTGCGATCTTCACCCTTGTGTTTGGCGGCCAGCGCCATGCCTAGGGCGGCGGAGATCGAGGTTGATGAGTGGCCGACTCCGAAGGTGTCGTAGGGACTTTCTGAGCGCTTGGGAAAACCGGACAAGCCGCCATGCATGCGCAGGCGCTTCATGCCTTCACGGCGGCCTGTCAGTATTTTGTGGGCATAACATTGATGGCCCACATCCCAGACCAGCCGGTCTTCCGGGGTATTGAAGACGGCGTGCAGGGCGATGGTCAGTTCTATGGTGCCGAGATTGGAGGACAGATGACCGCCGGTTTGCGATACCGACTCAATCAGGAAGGCGCGCAATTCGCTGACCAGTTGTGGCAGTTGCTTGCGTTCCAGACGACGCAGGTCGGCTGGGCTATTGATGGCGTCAAGCAATTTGAATGCACTCATTTAGAATTGCCGATGGCAGATGAAATCGGCTAACTGGGTCAGCCGTGTGGCGCGCTCACCAAAAATAGCGAGGGCTGCGAGTGCTTCACTGCGCAGTTCGTCAGCGTAGATGCGCGCAGCATCCAGTCCAAGCAAGCTGACATACGTAGGTTTATCCGCTGCTTCATCTTTGCCGGCGGTTTTGCCAAGGGTGGCCGTACTCGCAGTACAGTCGAGTATATCGTCGATGACCTGAAAGAGCAGGCCGGCACGTTTGGCAAAGCGGTCGAGGCTCTGACGTTCTTCTTTGGTCAGTGCATTCCCGGCAAGGGCACCAAGTAAAACGGCGGCGCGAATCAGAGCGCCGGTTTTCAACGCATGCATCAACTCAAGCTCTGTCTGATTTAATGCTTTGCCTACCGAAGCAAGATCAATAGCCTGGCCGCCCGCCATGCCGCGAGAACCGCTGGCATGGGCCAGCAGGGAGATCATTTCAAGCTGATTCGCTGGATTTGACTGGGTTTGACTGGCCAATAACTCAAAGGCCAGTGTTTGCAGGCTGTCACCAACCAATAAGGCGGTTGGTTCATCAAACTCAATGTGGCAGGTAGGGCGCCCACGACGCAGCACGTCATCATCCATGCAAGGCAGGTCATCATGCACTAGCGAGTAGGTATGGATCATTTCTACGGCGCAAGCCACTGTGTCCAGTGTGGTTTGCTTGGCACCAGTCAGTTCGCCGGCAGCAAAGGTGAGCAAGGGACGAATGCGTTTGCCGCCGCCTAGTGTGGCATAGCGCATGGCTTCATGCAGGCGGGCAGGAATGCAATCGTTGCTTGGCGCATGCTGGGCTAGCGCAGCTTCGACGCGTGTTTGCGTGGCGCCCATCCATTCAGAAAATGAAGGGGAGTTCATCGTGCTTCAGCCGGGTTGAAATCTTTAAATTCTCCGCCTTCAAGGATGCGAACTTGCTGTTCTGCATCGCTAAGCTGTTGCTGGCAATGTTTCATCAGCGCCAT
>ERZ724504.137-NODE-137-length-40945-cov-5.989753_pt1 | contig 40945 bp, 31 predicted proteins | sample MGYA00376037_ERZ724504 | MGnify/ENA primary metagenome ERZ724504 (study PRJEB28724, sample SAMN07190888) | wastewater metagenome | isolation source: influent of sewage treatment plant in Hong Hong | place: USA: Christiansburg, Virginia | collected 2016-03-01 ... | reverse complement strand
CGGCATCCGAGAATTTCGGGCTGCGCCCGCGTTTGCCGCTAGCCGCGGCAAACCACTGCATGTTCTTGTCGAGCCAGACAGTCAATGAGCCTCGTGACCTCAAAGCGGCGTTGTAGCTGGGCCAGTTGGTGGTGCGGTAGCGGGACGTGGAACTGCGAGGCTGACTCATGCGGCGAGCCTAGCGGCTCGCGGAGACTGATTTATGCAACAACGCCAACCCGAGATGTCGATGCCCTTGGGCAGGTACTGGCTGAGTAGCCCGTTGGTGTTTTCGTTCGTTCCTCGCTGCCATGGGTTTTGTGGATCGCAGAAGTAGACTTGGATGTCGGTGGCCACGGTGAATCGCTTGTGCCCCGCCATTTCTGATCCCCGGTCCCAGGTCAAGGAACGATAAAGCTCTTGCGGCAAGGCCCGTGTATGTCTGGTCAGCGTCGCAGCTACGGTGTATGAGTCTTTGTCCACCAGCTTGACTAACATCACGTAGCGCGTGTGCCGCTCCACCAGCGTTGCAATCTGGCTGTGGCATCACCGAACAACAGATCGCCCTCCCAGTGGCCCGGTACTGCCAGATCCTCTATGCAGGCAGGACGCTCGCTGATGGCCGGATGCCACCCGTCGCACTCAGGATGGTGTGGTAAGACGTGAAGCACGTAGGTAATGATGGATGGACCTACTTCAGACTTAGCAAGTTAATGCTGCAGGGTTTCAACGCTTCAAGAGCATTGACAGACTAGTCTTAAGCATTTGGCTCAATTCCTGTGCAGCAAGGCTCGGAGATGCATGTCTACGGGTCACGATACCCAGAGGGCGTTGAATACCGGGAGCTGATAAGGGGATGTGTGCGAGCTGTTCTGCCTTTAGCAAAGATATCGCTGTTTCCGGCAATGCGCTGATACCTAGTCCCTCACTCACCAGAGCCCCGATGGTTGCAATGTGATCAACTTCGAAAACGGGGTTGAATCGCAATCCTTTGCTGAGCAGGTCTGCATCGATGTATTGACGAACGCTCGCTGAGCTGGGCATCGAAACATGTGGGTAATCGAGTGTGTTCTCGAGGGCGGTCGGCAGTGGTTTTGAACAAAGGGGATGGCCCTCAGGACAGATCAGTAAAAACTCATCCGTGGTAAGTTGTTCATATGCCAGATCTTCTTGTTTTGGGTCTGCTGCTGTGAGCGCAAAGTCCACTTTCCCATCTCGCACCAGATCAAACGCTGGCCCTGACAAGGTATCGAGCAATGACAGGCGTACCGCTGGATGCAATCTCGAGAATTCAGCAAATACTTTGGGAACCAGCGATGCGGCAAGAGACGGAAGTGCGGCTACGGTGACAGATCCTGTTTTCAGCTGGACTGAGTCTGATACCGCACGCAATGCTCGCTGAGTGTCGCGCAGCAACTCCTGCGCGTGAGTGATAAAAACCTGTCCGGCGTCAGTGAGCTCAACTGCACGGGTAGTTCGCTCAAACAGACGCGCTCCCACTTGAGATTCAACGCGTGCAATCAGGGCAGACAGTGCAGATTGCGAAAGATGAACTTGAAGCGCTGCCTGGCCAAAGCTTCTGGTTTGGCTGAGGGCAATTACGGCCCTGAGGTCTTTGGTTGATAGATTAGGTTCCACCAACATAAGTATAGGCAGCAGAGTCACGACTTTTTTTGTGACTCTGCTTACCGCGCTTACTCTACCTTGATGTTGCTATCTTTGATCAGCTTGGCCCACTTTGCATATTCGGCATTGATGATCTTGGATGTCTCAGCAGGTGTGCTGTAAGTGGCAATGGCTCCTTGAGCCAGCATGGAGTCTTTGACGTCCTGCTTTGACAGGATGGTCTTCAAGGCTTCATTGACCTTCTGAATGATCGCGTCCGGCGTGCCTGCCGGGGCTGACAGCGCAAACATGGAGCTCACTTGCATGTCAGGCAGACCAGCTTCCACAACAGTTGGGATGTCTGGGACAGAAGGCACGTGCTCCTTCGTTGTTGTGGCCAGGGCCCTGAGCTTGCCAGCCTTGATCTGACTTTGTGCCGCAGGCACTGTATCAATCATGGCATTGACCTGCCCGCCCAACAGGTCCGAGAGAGCTGGGCCACTTCCCTTGTATGGAACATGGATCACATCCACTTGTGCCTGACGCTTGAACATCTCGATAGCGAGGTGTTGAGGTGAGCCATTGCCCGCTGATGCAAAGGTGATGCTGTCAGGTTTGGTCTTTGCCAGCGCAATCAGTTCTTTAACGGATTTGGCCTGAACGTTTGGATTGACGACAAAGACCAGCGGAACGCTTCCCACCACTGAGATGTGAGCAAAGCTCTTGTGAATATCGAAGGGGGTCACTGCAGGCGTCAGGGCTGCATTAATGGTGTGGCTTGTGAACGCGCCCATTAGCAGGGTGTAGCCATCTGCAGAGGACTTGGCAACCTGTCCTGCACCGAGGCTGCCGCCTGCACCAGCACGGTTGTCGACTACGAACTGCTGGCCCAGAGTGTCAGACAGCTGTTTGGCCAGCACGCGGCCGATTACATCCGTCGCGCCGCCGGGTGCGTATGGAACAACAAGTCGCACTGGCTTGTTGGGGTAGTCAGCTTGTGCCTGAGCAGTGCCTATAGAGCCAATTGCGAGCAGAACTGTGACTGACATGGCCGACAGAGTTAGGCGGCGTGTGCTGTGAATTTGGTGATTTGTAGGTTTCATGATGTCTCCTTTAGGGTTTTCAAGTACGCGTTTTCTTATCTGAACGCTCGATTTTTTCTTAAATCAATAATATTATTAATAATCAATGCACAAACCGTGGTTAACCCTCCCATGACGAACAAGCCAAGCCAACAACCAACGATTCACCCCGAAGCTGCTTCTAGTGGCATCTCCAAAGGGCTCACCAACTATGGAGATCGCGGTTTCTCTCTGTTCTTGCGCAAAGCCTTTATCAAGGGCGCTGGCTACACCGACAAGGCTCTTGAGAGGCCGGTCATCGGTATCACGAATACGGGTAGTTCCTACAACCCCTGTCATGGCAACATGCCGCAGTTGATGGAGGCCGTGAAGCGCGGCATCTTGATGGCAGGAGGCCTGCCAATGGACTTTCCGACCATCTCGCTGCACGAGAGCTTTTCTCAGCCGACGAGCATGTACTTGCGCAACCTTATGTCTATGGACACCGAGGAAATGCTGCGTGCTCAGCCGATGGATGCTGTGGTGCTGATTGGTGGCTGCGATAAGACAGTGCCTGCGCAGCTGATGGGGGCTGCATCGGTAGGTATGCCTGCTGTGCAGCTGGTCACTGGTTCCATGTTGACGGGGTCTCACCGCAGTGAACGGGTGGGAGCCTGCACCGACTGCCGTCGCTACTGGGGTAAGTTTCGGGCCGAGGAGATTGATAGTGAAGAAATTTCCGACGTCAATAACCAACTGGTGGCAAGCGTTGGAACATGCTCGGTAGCTGGTACAGCCAGCACGATGGCTTGTATTGCTGAAGCTCTGGGCATTGGCATTCCTGGCAGTGCGACTCCACCAGCTGTGACTGCCGACCGCATTCGTATTGCAGAGCGCTCCGGGGAAGTTGCGGTGCAGATGGCCCGAACAGGCCTGACGATCGACAAAATCCTGACCCCTGCTGCGTTTGAGAACGCCATGCGTGTTCTGCTGGCAATGGGTGGATCGACCAATGCCATTGTTCACCTGGCCGCTATCGCTGGACGCGTGGGCTACGAACTGGATTTGAAGGCGCTGGATGTGATGAGTCGCAATACTCCCGTGCTGCTTGATCTCAAGCCCTCTGGTGATCACTACATGGAGGACTTCCATGCTGCAGGAGGCATGCATACGCTGCTGCGAGAGCTCAAACCTTTGCTGCATCTGGATGCATTGACAGTGACTGGCCGAACTCTGGGTGAGGAGCTGGAAGCTGCCGGCCCAGGTTTCAAGCAACATGTCGTGAAGACCTTGGATGCTCCTCTGTTCCCACAGGGTGGAATTGCCGTTCTGCATGGCAACCTCGCTCCGGGCGGTGCCATCATTAAGCAATCTGCTGCGAACCCAGAGCTCATGGAGCATGAGGGCCGGGCTGTCGTTTTTGAGAACGTTGAAGACTTGGCGGCACGTATTGATTTGCCTGACCTGGATGTCAATGCCAATGACGTACTGGTCCTTAAAAACATCGGGCCTAAAGGTGCGGCCATGCCTGAGGCGGGCTATCTGCCAATTCCCAAGAAGCTTGCAGCCCAGGGCGTGAAGGACATGGTTCGCGTGTCCGACGGTCGCATGAGTGGTACAGCGTTTGGCACCATTGTTTTGCACGTGACGCCAGAGGCCGCCATTGGTGGGCCGCTGGCATGGGTTCAGACAGGCGACAGAATCCGACTTTCTGTGCGAGATCGAAGTATCGAGTGGCTGGTCAGCGATGAGGAGCTCGCCTTGCGTCAGAATGCCAAGCCAGTTCAAGTGCCTACAGCTGATCGAGGCTATGCGCACCTGTTTAAGAAAACGGTGCTGCAGGCTGACCGTGGTGCCGACTTTGATTTTCTGACTGCCACGGAACGCAAGGGTTCCATTCCAAGGAGTTAAGTCCATATGTCGACGGGCGTTCATGCCAATGAGCGCCGCCCCTCCGGGGACGGTGCATCTGCCATTGCTGCGACATTGGAAGAAGATATTGTTTTGGGCCTTTTGCCGCCCAAAGTGCGTCTTGTTGAAGATGAATTGATGGAGCGGTTTGAGGCTAAGCGTCACGTTGTGCGTGAGGCTTTGAATCAGCTGGAGAGTGTTGGGCTGGTTGAGCGCAAGCGCAACATCGGCGCTTTGGTGAAGACGTTCAGCAAGGCTGAAGTCGTTCACCTCTATGAAATGCGTGAGCTGCTCGAAGCTGAATCGATGCGGAAGATCCCATTGCCCTTGAGCAATGGCGCATTGCAAGAGTTGCACAGAATTCAGGCCGGGCACGATGCGGCCATCCTGAAACAGGATCCGCGCAACATTTTTCGGACCAATCAAGAATTTCATCGGCTTCTGTTTGCTCAATGCGGCAATGTCTTTCTTTCTCAATCCATTGAGGACTTTGCACGCAGAACGCATGCAATTCGCTTTGGTGCCTTGATGTCTAGAGAACGCCAATTGCAATCCCAGAAGGAGCACCATGAGCTGCTAGCAGTTTTGGCCGAAGGGGATCGAGAACGCCTGATCAAGCTGACTATTGCGCATCTCGTGCCTCCAAGAGATCACTACTTGAAGGCACAGGAAATGCTGCTCGCTTGAGCTGAAACTCAATTCAGGAAAATGCTGCGGATGTCCTGGGCAGTCGCCAATGGGCGGCCCAATGCAGCAGCGCCTTGAGTCACCTGTTCCACCAAGGCCGCGTTATTCGCGGCTTGAGCGCCGTCCATGAGGAACAGGTTGTTTTCGAAGCCCACCCGCGCATGTCCACCAAGGCTGGCAGCGGCAATGGCGCATGCATTTTCCTGAGGCCCGAACGCACACATCGCCCAGGGATAGGCGCCGTCGTCGGCTTCAAGAAAAGGCAGTAAGTCTGTTGGAGACGAGGTTTGGCCAGCGGAATAGCGGCCCAGTACAAAGAGCAAAAACCATTTGTTCTCGGGAATGACACCGCTTGCGCGCAGACGTTGCCAAGCTTGTACGTCGGCCACGTCATACAGAATGATCTGTGTCATGACATTGGTGTTTTTCAGCCATGCGAAAAATGCCTGGATGTCAGATTCCGGAACTTCAGGTTTGAGGATTTCACGCAGGCCCACGGAGATCGCCTCAGGCGCCACATCTCGGGCTACCTGCATCTGCTCATAAGGCTGATAGACCTGTGCAGCCTCAGTTGTTATTTGGACAACCAATTCTTGTCCCACAGCCTTGCGGACAGCGGCTGTTGCTTCTAGGTAGGCATGGGCATCTAGCAAATGCTTGCCGTCAGGCTTGCGCACATGCATATGAATCATGGCAGCGCCAGCATCCAAGCATTGCTTGGCGGTTTGAGCCAAGTCGACGGCCGTCAGAGGAACGTTTGAATGCTGATCCTTAGTCTTGTACGCCCCATTGGGTGCGACAGTGATGATGAGAGGTGTATTCATAGCCTGTGCCCCCTTATTGCTCAACAGCGTCACCGACTGGAGGCAGTTCGCTTTTAAGAATTTCAAGGCCAGCAAGCAAAGTCTTTTGATAGCGTTGCTTTTCTTGGGTAATAGTCTCAGGCGTCCACTTGAAGAAGCCCTCGCCAGTCTTCATTCCGAATTTGCCTTCAGCCACTTTTTGCGACAGGCATTGGCTCGGCTCTTTGTTTGCTGCGAGTGAGGGGTACATGGTTGCGCCAGCGGCACAGTGAACCTCCAGGCCAGCGTGATCCCGTTGCAGTACAGGCCCAGCTGCTAAAAAACGAAAGCCAAAACCAAAACGTACGGCGGCATCGACATCTTCAGGCGAAGCCACTCCAGCATCAATTAATGAGAAGGCTTCGCGTGCCAGAGCGTGCTGGAGACGATTGGCCAAGAAACCAGGCAAGTCCTTCTTGACCAGCACAGGAACCATGCCGCACTGGCGCATGAACGAGTACAGGTTTTGCGCGTATTCTGTGTTGGTCGATTTACCACAGACGACCTCCACGAGTGGTGTCAGGTGCGCTGGCATGAAGAAGTGCAGACCAACCATACGATCCGAAGTTTGCAGTCCTTCAGCAATCGCAGTGATGGGGAAGCTGGAACTATTGCTGGCCAACAAAGCATCTTTGCGCGCGTGCTGTTCCAGCTGCGCGAACAGGGCTTGCTTGATATCCAGTCGCTCAGGAATGCACTCAATAACGAGGTCCACTGAATTCCAGTCGATATCGTTCAAAGAGGCCGCAACGGATAACTTGTCTTGGTGTTGAGTGGCCCCTAGCTGAGTCAGGCCGTTTAGAACCAGTTCGGGAACTTTGGCTCCCCGCTCAGGATTGGACTCAATAACGGTTGTCTTGCATCCACCTCGGCACAGTACGACGGCAACGTCTGCGCCCATGGTGCCACCACCAACAACAACGGCATGAGAGCGAGAGGGGCGAAAGAAGTGCTTAGGTGCACTGAAATTTGTCTGCTCCAACTGATATCTCCATGTATTAAGAGTCTTGAGTTGGAGTTTGTCTCGGAAGAATAAATTTGTTAAACAAATTTATTTTGATAACTATCCTGTTTTATCGATTAATTTGATGAGGTGGTTTTGAGCTTGGATATCAATCCTGTTGATTTCCATGCAACCGTAACCCACCATTTTCATCTCGATCTGACCCACCCTTTTGCGTGAACTTCATACTCACGTTGTGGATAAGTTCTTGGGCGTCTTCTCCTTCTTGGTGGTCTGTGGTGGTTGCTGTGCAGAGCTGTTCTTGAACCGGAAGCTGTCGTTGCCCGTCTCCAGAATATGGCAGTGATGCGTGAGCCGGTCCAGCAATGCCGTAGTCATCTTGGCGTCGCCGAACACATTAGCCCACTCGCTGAAGCTCAGGTTGGTGGTGATCACAACGCTGGTGCGCTCATACAGCTTGGACAGCAGGTGGAACAGCAGTGCCCCTCCTGAAGTGCTGAACGGTAGGTAGCCCAGTTCATCCAGGATCACCAGGTCAGCGTAGGCTAGTCGGTGTGCGATCTGCCCTGGCTTGCCCTGAGCCTTCTCCTCTTCCAGCGCATTCACCAATTCCACTGTCGAAAAGAACCTGACCCTTCGGTGGTGGTGTTCAATAGCCTGCACTCCCAGGGCTATGGCGATGTGGGTCGTTACCTGCCTTCCAAAGTGAGTGGCACCACGTCCATCTACTTTCGACGTCCTATCTGTGTTCAGTGGATTGGGTTCTCAATTAAGAATGGAACTCGCATTCGTCGCACGGAAATCGCGAGATCACGATTCAGCCATTGACTCGAAATAAAGAGCAATTGGCATCCGCGGCACCTTGGGCAGCGTAGTACGCAAGATTCTTGGTGGGCAAAACGAATATGCCAAGCCAAATCGTTCGCCGCGACATCGCTGATCTTGGCGATTTATTGGTGTGACGTAGCTCAGAGTTCAGCAAACGCCGCGGCGTTGCACAGCACCCTTTCCAGCTGACCATCTGCGAGTGCTTCGAGCACGATCTTTCCGCCGAGCGAGCCTTTGCGCGAGATGAAAAACTGCAGCTTTGCGCCTCCTGGCAGGTCGCCGAGCATCTTTGAGACGGCTGCCAAATGCCGTCGGTCAAAGGCGGCATCTCCGAAAAAAGTAGGGAAGAACATTTCTGAGTCGAGGGCCAAGGCAAACACTCGATGGTCTGCGAGGGCTCTTGCCACCGTTTGCGCAGAAGACCAACCCATCAGCTTTTGAAATTCGGCACGGGATACCAGATAGCCATGGCGAACCATCTCTTCGGTCGTATCAAGGACAAAGGGGGGCGCTACTTTGCAAACCAAAGCATTTTGATCCGTAACGGATGTTGATTCGCGCTGTGCAGCATCAGGGACGGTTGGTTTGGACATGGACAAGCTTTCGGCCTTTCTTGAACACAGCACTTACGTCGGTACCAGAGAAACTGTACAGGTCACGCAGGGGCTGCGAATCCGACGAGCGCAGTCCTGGTACTTGGTATGCCCCGATTCTCGAATCGCTCGGCGCCGAGTCAAAAAATCTCGAGAGGCTTTCAGCGCCTCGTTTCACGCTCAGGCTGATTTTCTCACTCGTAGGAGAAGTGGCACAGGTTTTTTGAACAAGTAGCTAAACGAGATGTTTCCGTAAGAGTGATTTTTCAGCCGAGCACATTCGCAGCAATGTGCCTTTTTATGCCGCTTAGCTTCGTTTTTTGGATTCAATCGGCACAAGTCTGCCGCTTGCGTAAAACGGTTAGTTGCGCGGCATACGGACGCCACCATTTACCGTTAACTAAACATCGATGTGCAAGAGTCATTGCTGTCCTCATTTGCGCTCCCTCGAAAAATTTATGGTGTGTTGCTGTCGGAGTAGAAATCCGATACTGTGTGGATTCTTCTTTGGCTATTTGCCGAGAAATTTTGGATATTTGCTGCTCCAGCGCCTTGCCTGGACGGGCCGCTATTTGTGAAAGGGTACAAATGGTGGCGGCATGCAAAATCCAGTATCTGGCCAGAGGCTAAATGCCTATCTTGTCCAAGGCAGCGATGCTGCTCCCTGCACGCGAGCGATGCGAATTACGCATGCTTTTGCGCGGGCTCAACCCTTATTTCCGATTGCGACGCCGCGCCTTCAAGAAGGTTTCGGCGATGCGTTCGTCCTGCAGTCGAGCCTCGCGCCCTTGTTGCGTGATGTCCAGCGTCTGAAGGTCAAGGATTGGCACGTCCAGTGCCTTCAAACAGGCAAACAAAAACGTCGCAGAAAACTTCTGGCGATTGACCTTCCGATTGAGTCGATCCGGCGTTTCGTGCAAACCCAACGCAGCCAATCGTGCGGACAACTCGCCGTATGTGACCTTGAGCAGTTTCATCTCGCGAACCAACAACAGCCGGGTTTGAGCTTCGAGCTCTTCCAACACCTCCGATTGAAGCAACTGTGTTTGTTGAGCGGGCGTTTTCATGGGCGAATGAGGTGTGAGGTGCAAATCAGTCAAAGGGCTTTGAAATTGGAATTCGGTCATTTTCGACTGAAAACCAATTCTCACTCCTATCGGGCTCCTATACGTCAGCTAACGAACTTTTTTGTTGCTGCGCATGCTCGATAAATCCCAACTCATTGATCTTTTTGACCGCCTGGGCACACCATCTCAAGGGCGTGATCTGGTCTTGCGAGCTCGCATTGAGGCGCCGGTGCGCAAAACACAATCTCGCGGCGGCAACGTCATTACGCTGTTTAGCAGTCGCAAGATGGGCTGCGAAATTCGTACCGAAAGCCGGCACATCGAGTTCGCCGCCGCGGTGGACAAAGAATATGACGCTCAAGTGCTGGAGTATTACCCCCAGCCTTGCGAGCTCAAGCTCGAACTTATTGACGCGGCCACCGGTGAAATCCACCGCATAAAACACACGCCCGACTTCCTCGTCATTACTCCGGATGGTCTGACGCTGGAGGAATGGAAGCCCCATGACCGCCTGCTGCGTTTGGCGCAGAAGTACCCGTACCGATATGTCCAGGACAGCGATGGAAGATGGTCATCGCCACTGATTGAGGGGCAGCTTGCAGCTCTGGGCTTGCGCTACCGCCTGATGACCGATGCCGGTCTGCCGCGCAAGCGGGTAGAAAACTATCTGTTTCTAGAAGACTATTTTGGCAATGCAGCGCAGGAGTGTCCTTTCGATGTCCTTCAGCGCTTGAAGGCGCTGCTGACAGAAGACGGCACTGCCACGCTCCATCAAGTGCTCTCACCGCCTTATGACTTGTGTGCCGATCATGTCTACAAAGCGATTGCTGATGGCTTGCTTGCGGTCGATTTCGACCACGAGGCCCTGAATCAGCCGCGTAGCTTCAAGCTCTATCGGGATGCAACCCTTCGTGATTTCATGAAGGAGACGCCCGGCACTGGCTTTCCGGGGCAGTCGAAATTTGTGGCGGACCTCGCACCAGGGGCAGTCTTTGGCTTTGAATCGCAGGAGCTGACGATTTCCTTGGTCGGCGAGTCGGAGGTGGTCTTCAATTGCGCCGATGGCACGACGCGAACGATGCAAAAGCAATGGTTGATAGACGCCATCGACCGAGGCCGGGTCACCCCAACACACAGTGAGGGCGACTCGATGCTCGATCTCACGCGCTTCACAGAGGAAGATTTTCAGATTGCACTCGCGCGCCAAGCCCTACTGAAAGGGGAGCGTAAATCGCATTCGGTCAGCTCGCGCACCGAGCGGCGCTGGCGGTCTCGCAAAACCGCTGCGGCGTCCAATGGCGCTCATGAGGTGCTCGCTCTGGTTCCAAACACCCGTGCACGGGGTAACCGGACATCTCGTCTCAATGAGGACCAGGAGGCCATGCTTTTGCAGGTCTACGAGCGGCACTGGCGCACGACGGAAGCGAAGAACTACAAGACTTGCTACCGCTTCCTGGAAGTGGCTTGCGCGAGCGAAGGCATTAAATGTCCTTCCTACCCCACACTCATCCTTTACCTGAAGTCTTGGCAGACCAAGCATGACGTTCGCACCCGCCATGGCAAGCGGATGGCCTATCAACAGGGCGAATTTATCGATGTCCTGCACCTTGATACGCCTGTACATGGCAGCCGGCCGTTGCAGTACGTGCACATCGACCACACAGAACTCGATTTGGAGTTGGTCTCCAGCCGTACAGGAAAGCCTTTAGGGAAGGCGTGGCTCACCATCGCCATTGATGCCTATAGCCGACGCATCGTAGGTCTGTACTTGACCTTCGAGCCGCCGTCATACCGCAGCGTGATGATGATCCTGCGAGACATCGTTCGACGTTTCAATCGGCTGCCTCAGTTTTTTGTCGTAGATAACGGCAAAGACCTGATCTCCGATGCGTTTGAGAGTTTCTTGAACGTCATGGGTACGCACCAGCGACTTCGTCCTGCGGGCAGGCCGCGCCATGGCGCGGTGATGGAGCGCATCTTCGGGCGTGCAAATACCGAATACATCCACAACTTGGCAGGGAACACCAAGGCCATGAAGCATGTCCGCATGACGACGGGCAAGCACCAGCCAGTCAATTTTGCTGAGTGGACGCTGGAGTCTGCGTACTACGGCCTGTGCTACTGGGCTTTTGAGTACTACGAGCAGGAGCTGCATCCGGCACTAGGCCGCAGTCCACGGGAGGCGTTTGATGCAGGGCTGCGGGAGAGTGGACCGCGTGACCACCGCCGAATTCAGCTCAACAAAGAGTTCTTGGTGGCCACATGTCCACCAGTTGATCGCGGCGGAATGCGTCAGGTCAATAAACAACGGGGCGTCAAGGTCGGGAACATGCACTTTTGGCATGCAGATTTTGGCAATCCACGCTGGCATGGCCAGATGGTGCGCGTGCGTTACGACCCTTGGGATGCCTCGTCGGCCTATGTATGGCTCGATGGTCGTTGGGTCCGGGCAATGTGTCGCAGCCTGGTCGGTCTGGGGCAGCTCACTGAAGTTGAAATCCAGGCAGTCAGCGCGGAGTACTCGGCGCGCTTTGGAAAGGCGCTGGATGTAGACGACCGTAAGCAACGCCTGACCGAGTTCATGAAGGTTTTCACGCCACAAGGGGCGATGGCCAAGAAGTTTGACCAACAGGCCGAGCAAAAAGGCCTGCTCGATGTGCAGGGTGGCGGAAGTGTCAATCCAGTCGACCGCATGGCCAAGACCCCTGTCTATGACGACCTAGAGGATGAAGTGCAGGAGCTTGCGCCGGTACCCGACTTCCAGGGCGGCCTGTCTGAAAGCGCCACTGTCGTGAGCAAAGGCCGCGCCGCGCAGCCTCTTGCGCCTGACGCCGATTTGCCGGATTTCGACACGTTTTAGTGCCCCCGAAATCCACGCACGCCCCCCTGCATTTTTTCCAAGATTACGAATACTCAATTTTTCGCAGAACTATGAAACCCTCTAACTCCACACCTGAGCCCCGGGCTGTAAATGCAAATGCGACTGCAGCTTCGGCTGCGGCGAACTATCGGCCTGTCGTGGTCCCTTCGCCCCTCAATCCCGTCGAGGCGGCTGTCCAAGCGCTCAACGATGTGCGTATCAAGCACACCCGCATTGGTCAGATGATGCGTGATCTGCACACGCTCACAGACCCACCCAGCCCTGACGAGATGATGCTGATCTGTGGGCCGACCGGGGTCGGCAAGTCCACGTTAGCACGCTACGTGGTCGGCGAGATGATGGGCGCCAACGCCGTGCAAATGAACGAGAACGCGGGCCTCATTCCTGCCCTGTACGTCAATGCTTCGGCGTCAGGTGAGCACGACTTTTCTTGGCGGCTGTTTTTCAATCGCATCCTGGAGCAGCTGGATGGTGACACCGCGATGCCAAAGCACAATTACGGCATCGATCCACGCACAGGACGCCTGGTGCGCCCCATGGGGCCTTCGAGCAACAGCTTGGCGGCACTGCGTACCTCGGTTGAGCGTGCGCTGCGCGAACGAGGTACGCAGCACATCGTCATCGATGAGGCCGCTCACATCATTCGGCAAGCCCACAGAGGCAAGCTGGAAGGCCACTTGGATACCCTTAAATCATTGGCCAATGAGTCAGGCACGCAGATGGTGTTGATCGGCTCCTACGACCTGTATCAGCTGATGAGCTTGTCCGGCCAATTGGCGCGTCGCACCCATGTGATGCATTTCGACCGTTATCGGGTGGATAAAGATGAGGACGTGCGAGCCTTTCGGGCCTGCGTGCAGAAGTTCGAGAATGCGCTGCCTGCCTTGTGGGGGCACAAGCTAACGGCGCACAGCGATGCCTTGCATCAGAACACCATGGGCTGCATTGGAACGCTGAGCGCCGTGCTCAAGCGTGCGGCTCGGTTCATGGCCGCCGGAGATGGTTGGAGCGCAAGCTGCCTGCAGCGCGGGTTTCTGACCGATGCCCAGCACAAGCGAATCCTGGAAGAGATTTTGGATGGGGAGGAAGCCATCAACCCCGGGCTGACTTACACCGTGGCCAAGCGCGGTACAGCCAGCCGCAGCGATAGCAAAAGCAAAATCGCTTGAAGCGTTCACATCCTATGCAACATCACCCGAACCCTCGCTCGGTCCTGCATGCGCTGGAGCCCATTGCCCAGGGAACGCCTGAGGTGGAGAGTCTGCTGAGCTACTTTTGCCGGCTGGCGGTGTCGCACGGCACGTCAACCTTGGTGCTCAGCCGCACGGTCGCCGCCAGAATGCAGCACGATATTTCGCCAACATTTGACTGGTACGCCCGGCAGATTTCTGGCTTACGCGACTCTGCGCTGACTTGGTCATCGTCGCTGTCGGCCATGACCACGGTGCCTGATCTGGATGGGCTGACATTTTTGCCATGGCGCAACGTAGTGGCGCAGAACGGCTTTGCGGTGACAACTGGGGGGCAGTTCTGTCCACATTGCCTGGCCGAAGACCGAGACGCAGGTCGCATCCCTTACTTCCGGTTGGCCTGGGAAGCGAGGCATGTCACGGTCTGCTCTCGCCACGTGGCCCCCATGTGCAGCGCCTGTCCCAGTTGTTGCGCAGAGAACGTGCGGCATGCCAGCCCCTACGTTATCCCGGGCTGGTGCACCAAGTGTGGCGAGTTTCTCGGCAAGGACGCAACTCACAGCGCACATGACAACTTGTTTGAATCCGGTGCATTGTGGCGTGCTCGGCAGGTTGGCGAGTTGCTGGCTGCGCAGCACAGGCTGACCAAGTTGCCCTGCCGGGCAGACCTCATGGCCGGTGTGACCCGCATCATCACCGAGATAGACAATGGCCAATCTGCTTTGTTCGCGCGTCGCCTCGGAATTGGCAAGAGCACAGTGCACCACTGGATCAAAGGACCCAACACCCCCACGCTGGAGGCAAGTCTGAACATCGCGTTGCACAGCGGATTGAATCTGACGCAGTTTTTGACTGGAGACCTGGAAAGCTGGCATCCTCCGGCGCACTGCAAACAGTTGTCGCTGCAACTGGGCCAGCAGCAGCGACCGCCCCGTGCGCCGCCACGCCAATTGGATTGGCCCAGCATCGAACGAGAGCTGCGTGCCATGCTTTTACAACCCACGCCGATTTCTGTCACTGAGGCTGCAAAGCGTCTGGAGATGGAACCTCGCCAGCTTTATCTGCGTGCCAATCTCACCACCCGTCAAATAGGCACCCGTTGGTTGGACTACATGCGTCGCCAACAAGCACAAAAGATCGAGGCAGCGTGGCCGTATCTGCAAGCCGCATGCCAAGACCTGAGAAAGCAGGGGCGAGCAGTCACCCGGCGGGAGATCATCAAGCGGGTGCCGGCTGATATTCTGGCGACCGTTCCCCAATTGCTTAACGTGCTCAAGGACGTTCAGCGAGGCATGTGAGCACAGGCGTGATGCGCGCAGCGCCCTGGCTGTGGCAGTAGCGTCCTGCTCGGTGTCATGAGCGTTACAAGCGAGATGCTCCAGCAGGGCTTTCATGCCAATGAAAAAAAGGTATGGAATATCCGGCTTCGCCTATTTCTCCAGCGTAGCGCTTCTTATGGATATTCCAATGGCAAGGAGTCGCTCAAGTTTCAATAGCGCTTTTGAAGCGATGTATCTCTTCGGGTTTTAAGGATGCACCCTGGTGAGGACGAGCTCAGCCACCCTGGGCCAGATAACCTAGGTGCCTTCAGACTCAACTTCCTGATGCACGTTTGCACCCCGGAGCCGGCGTCGCCCGTCAGCCTTTCGTCTAGGGACGCTAACTTCGCCATCCCTCCCGGTGTCTCAAGACTACCCCACAGTCCCGGGTTATCACGCAGTCGCTGTCGTCATGGTTTCTTACCAACTGCACGGCAACGAGATCGCCTCGCTGCATAGATGTATAGCCGCGCCAGGGCGTGATGAAGCACCCATTTAATGTTGTCAGTGACACTGGGGCAAGTTTTTGCCAGATACCTGCTTGCAACGTCAGTTGGCTGACTCCTTCAGGCTGGCTACAGTCATCCCGTTTTGTCGGACCGATGGCCGGAACCAACTTTACCGGTCATTGGAATTTTCACTGCCCGAGTGACCGCTGCGCTGCCAAGTCCGGTCATTCAGCAGAGCTCTCGCACAGAGCAATAAAAGTCATTGCTTCACACAGATCAAATACTGCCCTCACGGATTGCGAGCGGGCGATGCCGACTCAGAGCAGAAATTTAGTTGCAGAAAGTGACGCTTTGCTTTGTGCAATGCTCCAGGCATGGAGCATGCTCAACAGTGTCAATTTCAGGTATCGGCGTCACGGTTACAGCGCTTTTGCTTATAGGGATGGCGAATCGCTGTCAGACACCCAACGCCTTCGACATGCAATCCTCTTTCAATTGAGAAATAAGCTCGTGCGCTTTCGGCCAGGCGCCGTAACCTGATGCAGGGTTGAGGTGCCCGACGTTCCCAAGGTCGACTACGCGTGCGCCCCAATCACTGGCCATCTTGTTCACGCGGTCAAAGCTGGCGAGTGGATCATTTCGGCTCGCTGCAACAATGCAAGGAAAAGGGAGTACGGCCCTAGGCACCGGCAACCAGCCGTTCGCATTCAGCGCTTCCATCGAGGAATGTCCCTCTGGCATCGGCGTTTCAAAGTCAGGCGGTGTCGCGAACAGTGCCCCTTGAATTGGACGATTGTGACGTTTCAGCCATTGCACCGCGATCATGACACCCGCGCTGTGCGCAACGAGAATAACTGACCCATCAATGCGCTTAAATACTGCATCGAGTGCCGCAACGCGCGCGCTGCAATCAAGCTTGTCGCGCTCTAGCGGCGGCACCGTCACGGAATTCGGAATTTCTGCGGCCAATAGCGTTTGCCAATGTGCAGATACATGATCGCGCAGACCTGGGACTATAAGAATAGTTGCTTGTTTGCTCATGATTTTGCCTTTCCAATTGCGCTGAAACTTTGAGAGTTTTACTGGCTCACATTGAGCTTGTAGTCCTGAATAATCTTCCCGATCCGGTCGAAACCTTCTTTCTCTGACTTGGCGATTGCTTCACTCGACTGCGGCGGCATGGATTCCAAACCTAGATCAGTCAGCCGCTTCTGCAGAGGGGCTGCGGCTGCTGCCTTATAGACCGCAGTGCGAATTTTTTCCGCTATGTCCGGAGGCGTGGCACCTGGAACAATTACCACCGCCAGATTGCTGAACTGAATATTGGGGTAGCCGAGTTCGGTGAAGGTAGGTACGTTCGGCAGTGCCGGCAAGCGATGCGATGCAATTACGGCATATGGTTTCAGCTTGCCCGCACGAACCAGGGGCAGCGACGTCACTACACCATCCACCATGAACGGAACCTCTCCGCTCATCACTTGCAGTAAAGCAGGTGGGGAGCCAACGAACGGTACATGCTGCAACTTGAGGCCGCTTTGTTCACTCAACATCAGCCCGGCATAGTGAGAGGCCGAGCCGACAGCATAAGAAGCAAAAGTGTCTTTTTTAGGGTTGGCCTTCAGATAGGAGATAAAACCTTTCAAGTCTGACGCAGGCAGATCAGAGCCGCTAACCAGTACAAAACCCGAGCGTGCAAACGCAGCAACGGGCTTGATGTCCTTGAACGGGGAGAAATTCTGCTTGATGACATGTGGTATCTCCGTGAGGATGTTGTCGAAGGCGATCATGATCGTCTGTCCGTCAACAGGCGCAGACAGCAACGAAGCGACTGCCACGTTGCCACCCGCACCACGCTTGTTGTCAACAAAAAATGGAGCGCCAACTTCTCTGGAGAGCTGATCTGCCAGCACACGGCTGACGACATCCATCGTTCCTCCTGCCACTGCAGGAACGATTACACGAACCGGCTTGTTGGTCCATGCGTTCGCAGCACCGAAAGCTGTCACCATCAGCATGGTGCCGATGAAAAATTTCGCACGTACACATCGCTTGTTTCTATTGAACATGTTGTCTCCTGTACTTTTTTACTTGTCATGCCAATTGATGTCGCAGCGCCAAATAATTGGAGTCGAAAACCGACATGCGCTGCGTTCGATCACCGTAGGTAGTCTTCAATCAGTTCAAGCGGTTTCCCAGCTTGGTTGACCACGTTGCTTGTGGCCGCGATTCGGCAGGTAACCCACCTTTTGAAGCGTCTCGTCGACAGTTTTGTACTGTTCACCAATGCGGTAGATGCGACGGGCATCATCGGCCGTCGCCACATCGCGATACAGACTCCGCGAGATGTTCACCATGCGCTCGACCTGCTGCACCGATGACATGCGCTCGCCTTTTTGTCCCCAGAGAGTGTCCTCAATGCCACAACGCGCGTGAAAGCCCATGGCAATCGCCATTGTGGTAAGCGGATGAACGTAGCGCATGAAAGATTCGACGGTGAAAACGGCGTTTTCCGGCAAGCGGTTGACCATCTCCAGCAAGTTGCGAGGGTTGGGGCCTTCCGAGCCTCCGCCGAGCTGAACCCAGTTCACCAGCAAAGGGCCTTTGTAAATGCCACGTCGAATCAAGCGCTCAATGGATTCGAGTTTTCCGATTTGACCGACCATGAAGTGTGGCTGAATTCCTGCGGCCTGCAGACGCTTGAGGTGTTCCTCCACAAAAACTGGCCCCGCTTCGTATGACATGTTCTTGTAGGCCTCATAGAAGGCCGGCTCAGCAATGGACGTGCCTTCGAATTCTTCTTTTGGGTGCAGCTCGGTGATATTCATCGTGGCACTGTTGACCACGATGGTTACCTGATCGGGCTTGGGATCCAGATCGGCCAACATATGGCGTGTGTCGTCCGACAGCCACTTGGCGGATTCTCCGTTGCCTTCAGGTGCGAAGGAAATCGAGCCCCCCACTTGCAAAATCATCTTGGGCACTGCATCGCGCAGTCGTGCCAACAGCTCGTTGAACATCGACAGGCGCTTGCTACCCTTGCCGTCGGCTTCACGCACGTGGACATGGAGCACCGTGGCTCCCGCGTTGTAGCAGTCGACCGCTTTCTGTACCTGTGCTGCCATGCTCACAGGAATGTCATCCGAGTCGCGTGCCAGGAATTGCGGACCATACGGTGCCACTTGAATCACCAAGGGTTCCTGATTTTCGGGCAGAAGAGAGTCGTCGATGAATTGCATTTTTGTTACCTTTTTTCAATGCCATTGGGGGGAAACACTGAAAACAAGTGTGAAGTCGCACGGTCACATGCGATATACATTAGGGGACGCAATCTTGTTAGTTCGGGACACTCATCCGAGAAATGACTCATTTCATTCGAAGCTCTGCGCTAACCAATTACGTCCGCGTTGCCCGGGAACTTGGACTTGATCCTTATCAGCAACTCAGCAAGGCAGGAATTCGTCATCCTGCACTTTTAGACCCTGATGTACTGATCGCTGCAGAGTCCATGCGCAGCCTGCTCGACTCCTCGGCACGCGACTCAAAGGTGGAGGACTTTGGCCTGCGTATGGCAGAAACGCGTCAGCTGACGGATCTTGGCCCTCTGGGTTTTGCTATTCAAGGCGAACCCACATTGCGCAAAGCCCTGGAGTCCATAGCACGCTACCTTCGACTTCAGAGCGAATCCGCCCTCATGGATATAGATGAGGTCGATGATCTGGTAGTGATCCGGATAAGCCTGCTGTCCGATGGACTAGAGCCTCAGCGTCAATCGATTGAACTGGTCGTGGCTGGCTTGTACCGCTTGCTTCGTCGATTTCTAGGCGATAACTGGAAAGCCCGCAGCATTTGTTTTTCACACTCTCCACCCGTAAAGGCCACGGTGCATAAGCATGTCTTCGGCATGCAAGTGCTGTTCAACCAGGAGTTCGATGGCATTGTTTGCCGTGCTTTTGATCTTGAAATGCCAATGGCAGCCTACGATCCTCTAATGGCATCAGAAGTACGCAGGCACCTCGATGCACTGCTTGCCGAATCCAAGCTGTCTTTCCCTGAAATTGTCCGCAGATTGGTGCATTCGCTACTGCCTTCAGGATCCTGCTCGGTGGAGACCGTAGCTTTACATCTTCGAGTGGATCGACGCACGGTACATCGTCGATTGCAACGTGAGGGTGAGAGTTTCTCTGCAATCCATCAAAGTGTTCGTGAGGAGCTAGCGGTGCGCCTTGCCAAGTCACCGGGGCGCTCTCTTAACGAGTTTGCCGAACTATTGGGTTTTGGCTCTGCCAGTGCTTTTGCGCGCTGGTTTCAAAGTCGTTTCCATTGCTCCGTATCGCAGTGGCGCACCCGTCAATGCGTGGTATTGCTCTCAACAATTAAGCATGCAAAGTCTCACGATTAGGTGTGCGATGCATCAGATATCCCAGTGAATACAACAAAGAAAAATCACTCAGCTGCAGAGATTCACGAGACGGTCACCAGCGACGAAGGCTTCCATGATCTACTGCTTAAGGTCACGCCACCTCGCGCCCAGCGGAACCTGATTTCCCGGGCACGCTTGCTAGTCAGCAGTCTTGCTTTACAAGACTACAACGCCTTTTTGGTACAAGCTCCCGCAGGATTTGGCAAGACATCTCTGCTCGCACAGTGGCGGCATGAATACTTGCACTTGGGCGTGGTGGTGGCATGGATTTCAGCGCAGTCAACCGACAGCCCACGTCGCTTAGCTCAAAGCCTGGCTCTTGCAATACGCGTTGCAGCAGCTCGTCCTAATTTTGGATATGGATTGCTGGAAGCCGGCTCCCCTGGCGGCCTTCAGAACATCACGGATCTGCTGGTCGAGTTATCCCAGACAGCATTGAATACCGTCGTTATCGTTGACGAAGCAGAGCACTTGCCAGATGAGTCAAGGGAGGCCTTGGCCTACCTGCTGCGCAATGCTCCAGCGAATCTCCGCATCATCGTGGCCGCGCGGGCCGACTGTCATTTAGGCGTAGACGACCTTGTTGACTACGGGAAATGCCTCAGCATTGATGCGGAGACGCTGCGTTTTCGCTTTGATGAAACGCTAGAGCTGGTCCGGAACCGTTTCAATAAAAAGATCAGCAACGACACAGCCGCCAAGATCCACGAGCTGACTGAAGGTTGGCCGCTCGGATTGCAGCTAGCACTGACAGTCGTAGGCTCCGCAAGTGATCCTGAAACGGAGTTGTCTCTTCTTTCCTCTCACGGTAGCCGCCTTCGCGAGCATCTCTTGACGCGGCTGCTGTCAAACCTGGCCGCACCAGACCTGGAATTTCTCACCCGAATCTCGATACTTGACCTTCTACATCCGGAACTGTGCCAGTTCGTGAGTGGGGTGCAAGATGCACGTGAACGGCTTGAGCGCATGAACCTTGATACGCCTGTATTGGTGGCAGGTGAACAAGGCGATTGGCTTCGAATGCATACATTGGCTCGTGAGGCGCTTCAATTGCGATTTGACGCATTGCCCGATAAGGAGCAGAAAGAGCTGCACGCGCGCGCGGCTCACTGGCTTATGCATCAAGGGCAGGTCGAGCCAGCCGCTTGGCACGCCATGAAGGCTGGTCTTCATGAACAGGCTTGTGATCTAGCCGAGCGTAGCCTTTATGACTTTGCCACAAGCATCATGACGCGTGGCCGCTTGGGTGTCATATCGGAATGGATCTCCTTGCTACCCTCCACTATGCTCGATAAGCGCCCGCGGTTGCTGCTCGCAGGGGCCTGGGCATTGGCCCTGAGTCAGCGCGACGAGGAGGCGGAAAAACAAGTGAAGCGAATTCTTGCCCAGCCCGCGACCAATGATGAGATCCGATGCGAATGTGCACTAATTTTGAGTGGTGCAGCGTTCTTTGCAGACGATCCGGACCGCGCCAGTGCGCTGCACCGACCATGGGTAGATAAGCCTCCAACTTGGAATGCTAGGCTGCGACAGATTCATGCCAACAGAACCGCATTCTGTATCTTGAATGAGGGAAACCCCGCCTTAGCTCGAAAGCTGCAGCAGCAGGCATCACTTCGTTCGGTCAATGAGCTTTCAAGCTATCTTGAGCTTTGGGGGGAATTCCACATCGCGATGACTTACGTGTGGGAAATCCAGATGCAGCCAGCGGAGCGATTGCTGCGCAAACTCTTGCATCGTGCAGAATCGGAACTCGGCCGACGCAATCCATTTGCTTGTCAGGTTGCCGCAGTGCTAGCTGCTGTGGTGTGGGAACAGAAAGCATCTGATGAAGCGGCGATCTTGTTGGCCAATAGACTCGACGTCATCGAACGTTCCGCCTTGCCGGCCTGCCTTTTGCTCGCTTATCGCACGCTTGCCAGCATCGAAATCTCACGCAAAAACGAGCATCGTGCCCTGGAGCTCCTAGAAGAGATTCACGCTGTTGCCACACTTCGTGATCTACCGCGTATTCGTATTGCCAGTCTGGGTGACCAGGTACGCTTGCATGCCCACCATTTTCATGCCCAAACTTGCCATGACCTGTGCATGCGCATTGACGCAGAACTTGCAGCTGCCATGCCATGTCACGGCCCCATCTGGATGCGAATGGTGCAAGGCCCAAGCAAACTAGCGTGGGCATATGCTGCAATTGCCGCCCATGATTGGGATGCGGCACTAGAGCAGATCACTCTCGCCGAGCAGATGTCGCGGGCCACGAGGATTGGGCGACTGCGTATAGAAACAATGGCACTGAAGGCTTTCATCCTCCATCGTAAATGCGAAAGTGACGACACATCTACGCTATTGCAGGAAGCCTCCAATCTCGCTGCGACACACGGCCTAATGCGCGTTTTCGACGATGCCCATCCAGAGCTAGGCAAACTGGTACGCACCCTCGATCGGCCTAAGTCTCCGGTTCAGACCGAAGCGGCATTAACTGTTCCAAGCACCCCTGCAGCGAAACATTCCTTGGCTGTGACGACAACACCTACCTCGCACGCCCTGGGGAGTACCGCGCTGACCGTCAAAGAGCGCGAAGTTCTGAATCTGCTCTCACAGAGCATGTCTAACAAAGAGATCAGCCGGGTTATGCATGTGGGAGAGGAAACCATCAAATGGCATGTGAAGAATTTGTTCTTAAAGCTGAATGCCAGTTCGCGCAAGCATGTGGTGCTGCGCGCACGTATCCTGGGCTTCCTCCCGCAAGTCGATTGATGTAACTCGGCAGTCATTCAGGGTGGTGCTTTCCCGCCCCCCCATGCTGGGGGGCTGACTGGCAACGATGGCATCTCTATTCTTTGTGCTGTAAGGGGACCACTAGGCGAGGCGGAAAGTTTCTCGGTGGTGCCCAAAGTCGGTTGATCGCAGATCAGCCGATCCATAAGCCACGGAGACATGCCAATGAACACCGAAGCATCCACGGACGCTAGGACAGCTGCACCCTCGATCATCAGCGCGTCGGTGCTGAACACATCGATCGAAGTTCTTCCACTGACTTACACCATCGGTGCAGAAGTACGCAATCTTGATCTTGGAGTGGCGTCACGCGACCCTAGCTTGGTTGCCGAAGTCCGCGCCATGCTGCTTAAGCATAAAGTTCTGTTCTTCCGTCGCCAAGAGATTACGCGGTCCGAGCACATCGCATTTGCACGTCATTTCGGTGATCTCGAAGACCATCCTGTTGCGGGAAGTGATCCGGAGAATCCGGGCTTGGTGCGTATCTACAAGACACCAGAGTCGCGCAAGGAGCGCTATGAAAACTCCTGGCATACCGATGCGACCTGGCGTGAAAGTCCTCCCTTCGGCTGTGTTCTACGCTGCGTCGAATGCCCTCCAGTGGGAGGAGACACCATGTGGGCAAACATGGCAGAAGCTTACCGACTTCTTCCAGAAGAGGTAAAGAATCAGATTGCCAACCTGCGTGCCCGTCACAGCATTGAAGCCACGTTCGGTGCAGCAATGCCTTTAGAGCAACGCCTGGCTCTAAAGGCTCAATATCCGGATGCAGAACACCCCGTCGTTCGCACACATCCCGAAACCCATGAAAAAGTGCTTTTCGTGAATACCTTCACAACGCACTTCTCCAATTTCCACACCGCCGAAAACGTGCGCTTTGGCCAAGACTTCACACGCGGCAGCTCAGACCTGCTTCAGTACTTGATTTCACAGGCTGCCATCCCCGAGTACCAGGTGCGTTGGCGTTGGCAACCCAACGATATTGCCATGTGGGACAACCGATCCACACAGCACTATGCAGTGATGGACTACCCACCGTGCCATCGAAAAATGGAACGTGCGGGAATCGTCGGCGAAGCTACCTTTTGACCTCACGCCAGCCACAAACACAAGGAAACCACATGAACTTCGTTGATGGATCTCTCTATCCAGAGAATCAAGAAAAGCTCGTAATCACCGTTGCGCCCTACGGGCCTCAGTATGAGGTGAGTGACTTTCCGGAAGATATTCCGGTAACGATGGAAGAGCATGTTCAAAAGGCCGTCGATTGCTACAACGCTGGAGCTACCGTGCTGCACCTGCATGTGCGTGAACTTGATGGCAAGGGCTCCAAGCGTCTGTCCAAATTCAATGAACTGATTGCTGGTGTGCGCGAAGCCGTTCCAGACATGATCATTCAGGTCGGAGGCTCAATCTCATTTGCGCCTGAAGAGGAAGGTGAAGTTGCCAAGTGGCTTTCCGACGACACGCGCCACATGCTGGCTGAGCTGACACCAAAGCCAGACCAAGTGACGCTGGCGATCAATTCAAACCAGTTCAACATCATCGAAGCTTTGTCGCCAGAGGACGTTGTCGGCACCTCATTCGCCGAGCCAGGCAAACGCCAGTCCTATCGTGAGATGACAACGCCTGCGGGCCCAACATGGGTGGAAGAGCACATCCGCCGCCTCACAAAAAGCGGTATCCAAATTCAATTCCAGCTTGGCAACATCAACTCGCTGGAAACCGTGGAACGCATGATGCGCCGCGGCGATTGCAACGTACCGTTAATCATGACGTGGATCCCCATTGGAGGCGGCGCTGACTCGATGACGCCTTACAACATGACCAACTTCCTGAACGCCGCGCCGGACGGAGCCGTGGTGACTTTCGAGGCCCAAATGAACAACGTGCTTCCCTTGAACATGATTGCCATCGCCCTTGGTCAACATGTGCGTTGCGGCATCGAAGACACGATCTGGCTGCCAGATCGCTCGCGCAAGATGAGCAGCGTTGAGCAGGTTGAGCAACTAGTGCGTATTGCGAAGGAATGCGGACGTCCCGTCGCCAACGGCAAGGAAGCACGTGAGATCTACAAGATCGGAACCTTCTACAAAGATGCAGACGAAACGCTGGCCAAGAACGGCTTCGCACCCAACCGTAAGCCTGGGCAAAAAGGCTTCTTGCAGCACGCCTGAGCACTTGAGCATCTACTTTCCCATTTAGGAATCTTATCCATGTCAAAAGCCATACGCTTCTACGAAATCGGCGGACCTGAAGTTCTCAAGTTTGAAAACGTCGAGGTCGGTGACCCAGGACCCGGTGAAGTCCGTATCAAGCACACCTTCACCGCCGTGAATTTCATTGACGTTTACTATCGCACCGGCTTCTATCCCACTGCATTACCCAACGGCTTGGGATCTGACGCAGTGGGCGTAGTCGAAGCAATCGGTCCTGATGTGACTGAAGTGAAAGTTGGGCAACGCGTTGGCTATCTGATGGGGCCATTGGGAGCTTATGCAACCGAGCGAGTCATGCCCGCTCACTTTCTGATCCCTCTCCCAGATGAGGTCACAGACCGCACCGCTGCCACGTTGATGATGAAGGGCATGACGGCACAGTACCTATTCCGACAGGTCTATCCCTTGAAGGGTGGTGAGACCATCCTCTATCACGCAGCAGCCGGTGGCGTGGGGTTGATCGCATGCCAGTGGGCCAAAGCCATGGGCGTGAGGATGATCGGTACTGTCAGCACAGACGAAAAGGCTGCGCTCGCCAAAGCCAACGGTTGCGAGCATGTAATCGTCACTTCGCGCGAGAACATCGTTGAACGAGTCAAAGAAATCACGGATGGCGTTGGTGTCCCTGTCGTCTACGACTCAGTGGGAAAAGACACCCTGGAAGCTTCGCTCAACTGCCTGTCACTGCGTGGCACGCTGGTCAGCAATGGAACCTCTTCAGGGCCCGTCATCATTGATGCGCACCAACTGGCCCTCAAGGGTTCGCTGTCCGTCACGCGTCCAGCCATGGCGCACTTCATCCAACCACGCAGCCATATGCTGTCGATGGCCGATGAGGTTTTTGAGATGGTGAAGAGCGGAAAAATTGTCAGCGAACCCAAGCAAATTTACTCGCTGGCCGATGCCGCCGAAGCACATCGCGCACTTGAGTCTCGTGCGACGACTGGGGCGACCGTTCTGGTTCCATAAGACTTGCTAGGTCAAGCTTGATATGTATTGGTTTTGTCGTGGGTGCCGTCCGTGGATTCTCGCCTGATATCAACCGTAAATTTTAAATTCTCGGTTTGATTAAGAGCTTTACGCATTTTCCGGTGCCAACGATTCGAGTACCAAGATTCTTCAGTTTTGGTACTCATCAAAAAAATATTAGGAGACAAAATGGCAATTTACTCTAGGACTACTCACTCGCTTCTTGCTGCTTTCTGCACCAGTCTTTTTGCCCTTGCGCCTGGTATGTCTCATGCTTGGACAAACAAGCCGTTAAAGCTCATCGTTCCAGCTCCTCCTGGAGGAACGCAAGACGCAGTAGCACGTGCACTTGCGGACGAGTTAGCACAAGAAATCCAACAGACTGTCATTGTTTAAAACAAACCCGGTGGTGGTGGCGTGATCGCGGTTCAGGCCTTGAATGCCACTCCTCCTGATGGTAATGCGCTGCTGGTGACAGCCAATAACCTACTGACTGAAGCCCCACTGGTTATCAAGGTGAACTTCGACCCCCTCAAGGATTTGACACCCATCGCGATGGTGGCTCGAACCAGCGTGGTGCTAGTGAGTTCGCCCAGCATTCCCGCCAAAGATCTCAAATCTCTGGTTTCCTATCTCAAGACCCAGCCGGAATCCACTTCCTACGCGTCGTACAGCACTGGAACCGTATCGCATTACGCAGGGGTCATCTTCAACCAGAAGGCGGGCCTGGATATGCAGCATGTTCCATTCCCCGGATCACCTCCTGCTTTGGCGCAGGTGATGGGCAAGCAAATTACGGTCATGTTCGATGCCCTGCCAACATCCGGCCCGATGATTGCCGCCGGCAAGGTCAGGGCTTACGGAGTGGCCTCGAAGACGCGTTCGGCTTTGCTACCTAATGTTCCTACGTTCGCAGAACAAGGATTCCCTGACATCGAGTTCAACAACTGGGTTGGCGTCGTGGCCTCTTCAAAGATGCCAGTCGAGATTCAGAAAAAAATTCGTGGCGCAGTGCTTAAAGCCTCCGCTGCGCCACGCCTCAAGGAACGCCTGGCGCTACAAGGCTTTGAGGTTCGCAGTGATCTCACACAGGAGCAATTGGCTCAGGTGCTCAAGATGGAGTACGACCAAAACTCCAGCATCGTGAAGACCTTCGGCATCACGCAGAACCACTGAGAGGCCTGAAATCATGACACGGAAAAGTCTGGCTCCTCAACAAATACCGGAATCTGGTCAGCGTAGCTTGGTCTTCCATGACGGAGAAACCATCGTCATCTTCAACGTAGACGGCCAGTTGTACGCAATCAAGAATGAATGTCCGCACGCAGGCGCAGCACTGTGCTCTGGGCGCCTGACTGGCCACCTCATTCAATGCCCTGCGCATGGACTGCGCTTTGACGTGCGTACCGGTGCCATGTCCAGCAATGCGGAGTTGCGCGTTCAGGTCTACCCGATTCTCAAACATGACGACGAATACGTGCTGGAACTAGGGACTGACAGTACCTCCGTGTCTTCCAACGCCACTCATATCAACTAAAAATGGAGACAACTATGAACGCGCAAATGATGCAACAGCCTTTGCTGATTTCCTCGCTACTGGTACATGCGGAACGCCATCACGGAGATCAACAAATAGTCTCGCGCAGAGTAGAAGGCGGCATTCATCGCTACACCTACCGCGACATGGCCGCGCGCGCGCGCCGCATGGCCAAGGCTGTTGCCGCACTGGGTGTGGATCCTGGCCACATGGTGGGTTCTCTTGCATGGAATGGCTACCGCCACCTGGAGCTGTACTACGCCATTTCAGGTTCTGGTGCAGTGCTGCATACGCTCAATCCGCGCCTGCATGCAGATCAGGTGAGCTGGATGGCCAACCACGCTGAAGACGAGGTTCTGTTCTTTGAACTGAGCTTCCTGCCACTGGTAGAAGCAGTGGCTTCGGAATTGAAATCGGTGCGCCATTTTGTCGTCATGACGGATCGCGAGAACATGCCATCAGTACACAAGATTCCTGGTCTTCTGTGTTACGAAGAGCTGGTTGACGGGCAAGATGATCAATACAATTGGCCTCAATTCAGCGAAGAGATGGCCTCATCACTGTGCTACACCTCTGGTACCACCGGCAACCCCAAAGGTGCGCTCTACAGCCATCGCTCAACACTGCTGCACGCCTACGCGGGCGCGCTGCCGGACAGCCTGAATTGCTCGGCACGCGATGTGATCATGCCCGTGGTACCGATGTTCCACGTCAATGCCTGGGGCCTGCCATATATCTGCGCCTTGGTGGGAGCGAAGCTGGTCTTTCCGGGGGCGAATCTGGATGGGACGTCGCTCTATGAACTCATCGAATCGGAGCAAGTCACGATGGCCGCTGGCGTTCCCACGGTCTGGCAAGGTCTTCTCACACATGTCAATACTGTGCAGGGCCGCTTCAGCTCTATGACGCGTACCGTGGTGGGTGGATCGGCGTGTCCGCCCGAGATGCTGAAAACCTTTATTGAGAAGTACGACGTACAGGTGGTGCACGCCTGGGGTATGACCGAGATGAGTCCACTTGGCACCGTCTGCACGCTCAAAACCAAGCACCTCGGCATGGACAAGGAGAGTCAGTATGCCGTGCTGTCGACGCAGGGTAGACCGCTGTTCGGCATCGAGTTCAAACTGGTTGGCGAAGCCGGGGAAGAAGTTCCTCATGACGGCAAGACGCCAGGAGAATTAATGGTGCGCGGGCCTTGGATCATTTCTAGCTATTTCAAAAGCGGAAGCACTGCCGCGCACAAAGATGGCTGGTTCGCTACAGGCTATGTATCGACCATTGACCCCGATGGCTATATGCAAATTACCGATCGCAGCAAGGACGTGATCAAGTCTGGCGGGGAATGGATAGGTTCTATCGACCTGGAGAACATCGCCATGTCACACCCCTCAGTGGCAATGGCTGCTTGCATCGCTGCGCGCCACACCAAGTGGGATGAGCGTCCGCTGCTGTTGGTGGTCACCAAGCCCGGTCATACCTTGACCTGCGAGGAAATGCTGGCGTTCTACGAAGGAAAAATTGCCAAATGGTGGACGCCAGATGATGTGCTGTTTGTCGACAGCATTCCTCTGGGGGCCACCGGGAAAATGCAGAAAAACTTGCTGCGCGACCGCTACCAAGACCATTTGCTCGCTGCCGCGTAATCAACCACCGCAGGGGCAACCGGCCACTCGAAACAGATTCGCTGACCGATGACTTTCAAATGCTCTGCCACCTACTGAGGTGGCATGGAGCAGGGACAGTTGCGCTCATCAATCTGCAAGAAAGCCAAGTCCACCGCTGCGACTCAAGGCTATTTTTCTCATTCAAGGACTCAGCAATGAAAAACAAAATCGCTAACTCCATAGGCGAAGTTCTGGAGGACACTCCCGATGGAGCCACTGTGCTTATTGGTGGCTTCGGTGATGCAGGTATTCCGAGTGAACTCATCTACGGACTGATCGATCAGGGCGCAAGAGAGCTCACCGTTGTGAACAACAATGCCGGCAGTGACGACACAGGTCTTGCAGCTCTGCTCAAAGCAGGGCGGGTACGAAAAATCATCTGCAGCTTTCCGCGCCAAGCAGGTAGTTATGTATTCGATGAACTTTATCGCAGTGGCCAGCTGGAACTTGATCTCGTGCCTCAAGGAAATCTGGCTGAGCGTATTCGCGCCGCAGGGGCAGGCATTGGTGCTTTCTTCTGTCCCACGGGATTTGGTACACAACTGGCCGGCGATCGTGAAACTCGGGTGATCAACGGGAAATCCTATGTTCTCGAGTATCCGATCCATGGCGACCTCGCCCTTATCAAGGCCGAACGTGGTGACCGCTGGGGCAACCTAACCTATCGCAAAGCAGCTCGCAATTTTGGCCCTGTAATGGCAATGGCAGCCAAGAAAACCGTTGCCACGGTGTTTGAAGTGGCCGAGCTTGGAGAGTTGGACCCGGAGACCATCGTCACGCCAGGAGTCTTCGTTCAGAACGTGATTCGCATCGATCGCGCAACCAGCATGGCGACCAACGTTAAGAAAGCAGCATGACTATGAACTATCAGCGTCGCACCAAAGATCAGCTCGCCGCCCGTATTGCACAAGACATTTTTGAGGGTGCAGTGGTCAACCTCGGCATCGGTCAACCTACGCTGGTGGCCAATCATTTGCCAGAAGGCCGAGAAGTCATTCTGCACAGTGAAAATGGCATTCTCGGCATGGGGCCCGCACCAAAGCCCGGGCTTGAAGACAATGACCTTATCAATGCTGGCAAGCAACCAGTGACGCTGCTTAAGGGTGGCGCCTATTTCCATCACGCCGACAGCTTTGCAATGATGCGCGGCGGTCATATTGATATCTGTGTGCTCGGCGCGTTCCAGGTCTCCGCTACCGGCGATCTAGCTAACTGGAGTACCGGTGAACCTGGCTCTATTCCAGCAGTGGGCGGCGCTATGGATCTCGCCTCGGGCGCCAAACAAACTTGGGTGATGATGGACCTGCTGACCAAGAATGGTGAATGCAAGCTTGTGGAAAGCTGCAGCTATCCGCTCACCGGCATTGGCTGCGTCAAACGCGTCTACACCGATCTCGCTACCTTCGAATGCACCCCTGAGGGTTTTAAGCTCATTGATCTGGTTGAGGGGCTTGATCCAGCCCAGCTCAAAGTCATCGTCGGCGTATCTAACTTCGTACCCGAAGCCACCATCGCACGGCAGCCAAAGGAGCATGAGCATCGCTCTGTTACCGCTGCAACTACAGCGGCCTGAATGCGTCAGCCGCAAAGGCGATAGAAGCTCATAGGACCTCTTTCCAGATGAATGTGGACATGTACTCCATGCATGTTCACATCGCAAACCAAATCCAAACGGCCAAGCATTTTGCGAGCGCTTCCCCGCTATCGCAAAGCGTTGCTGTGCGTGTGATTCAAGCAAAGACAACCATCCGATTCCGCAAAAACCGCATCCCATGCAGATGTCGGCAAAACAAAAAAGGTATAGGGGACAAAGCATGAAAATCAAACAACTCAGCACAGCTGGACTTCTGGGCTGCGCAGCCATTACATCGGTGCACGCGAGCGTCACAATGTACGGCATCGTTGATGTACCGATTGAATACATCACGAACCTCGCTAGCGCACCCGCTACTGTCAATCCTGACACAGGTGTCGTCACGAACTACCCAGGTGGTGGTCGGGCGGGTATAGCCTCTGCAGGAGGACTTTCCGGCTCGCAATTTGGCTTCCGAGGCGTGGAAGAACTCGGTTCAGGCCTCAAAGCGCTGTTTGTCCTAGAAAACGGCTTCAATCCCGATACGGGAACGTTTCAACAAGCCGGTCGCTTATTTGGCCGGCAAGGCTTTGTGGGCATTGAAAGCGATCAACTCGGTAAATTCACCTTGGGCCGCCAATACAGTGCCCTGTTCGACATGATGTACCACGCGTCGCCGATGAAATACTCATCGACCTACGAGCCCATTTTTCTGCAACTGGGGCCGAATGCACGCGCAGACAACACCATCAAATACACCGGAAATTTCGGGAAGTTCACCACTGAAGCGCACTACAGCTTTGGAGTAGGGGTCGCCAAACTGGCATTAACGTCACTAGCCAACGGCGGTGCTGGTGAAACCGCCGGACATTCGCGAGACAACACGGCCTTTGGCGTGGGCCTGATGTACCGCTCCGATGGATTCACTGTCTCAATGGCGTATGACCAATGGAATGCAGCAGTCAGCACTGGTCAACCTGGCGCCGCCAAGAAGTTAGGAATCTCCTCCAGTTATGCTTTTGGCCCTACCAAAATCATGGCAGGTTATCGCTGGGGTTCAGGTAAGAGCCATGACAACGTCATGCTCTTACGCGACGATTATTTTTGGGCAGGAATCCAGCACAGGCTGAATCCGACTTTAGAAGTCTCGTTGGGTCTGTATTACGAGAATGTGAAAACACTGAGAGTGCGATCCACCGCACCGCTCACTCAGCTGCCTGAAATATGGCAGGTAAGCTTTAATGCGGTCTACAGCTTGTCCAAACGCACGGACTTGTATTTGACCACCGCATATAGCAAGAACGCGGGCTTGAACATGGATACGTCGGCCAATGGTTACGCGGGTGGATTTTTTGTGGCGCAGGGACACTCAAACCAATTAGGCACAGCGATAGGGGTTCGGCACCGGTTCTAACCGCATGCCAATCACTGCGTTTTCCAAGCCATCTGTCTAAGATGGCGTGACACACATTGGTGTGGGAGTCAAAAAATAGAGAAGCAATGTCGGGAAGGGCAGTCGATAACACCCGCTCACACAACGAGGAAACAGGTTTTAAGCAGCTTATAAGGCGTCAACTACAAGCGACTGTCCGCTGCACACCTGAAACCTGCCGGTGGGCAGTCGCCAGCGTCCTTGCTTGGATGGCGGCTATGGAGCGCTGACCGTGCAGTGGAAATGTTCCTTGAGGGGCAGCAATCGCTGCAAAGCGGGCCTCGGTAGGTGAAGCTGAGAAAAATGCCAAGGGGCGATACCGTCAGTTCGCAGCCCGTGAGAACTGCCTTTGACTTGCGTGAAGCCAAGGACTTGAAGACCCTTTGCCCACAGTTGTCATTGAGACTACAGCTTCGCATCCCACTTCTGCCAAGAGTTATCCAGTGACCGAGCGCGCTAAAAAGAAAAAAGCCCATCGAGGAGCTCGATGGGCTTTTTAGTTTGTTCAAGCGTGATTAGCACGATTTTGCGATAAAGCAAAATCTGGCCTATCGGTCAATAAAGCATAACCTGTCCAAGTGGCCACTTTATGCTTAACGGCACACAGCACAAAGGCGCTTGTTTCCTAGTCATCTGGCGGAGGCTGTGAGATTCGAACTCACGGACCCTTGCGAGTCGGCAGTTTTCAAGACTGCTGGTTTAAACCGCTCACCCAAACCTCCGTAAGGTCCGATTCTACACAATGATTGTGGGCAATCCAGCTTTGTGAGCGTTTTGTCTTTGTTCTTGAAAATAATAGCATCCAGCGCTGGATGAGTAAGGGTTAGAAGCCACTTTCACGAATAACCACAGCCAGACTGTTTTGCAGCACATGCCAGAGCCAGCTGCTGCGCTCTGCGCTGATGTGGGCGGTGCCGCGCAGCTCGCGCATTTGAGGCGGAAATTCCTTGAGCTTCAGGCGCACCCGGTAAAGCGGTTGCACGGGGCGTACTTCTTTTTCGTGGGGCTGGGCGGCAATGGTTCCGCCGTGGCGGGCGTCTAGCGTTGTGTAGGGCAGTTGCTGGCTTCTTGCGCTATCCACATCAAGCACGGTGGCGTCGATAGGGGTGCCCCAGCGCTGTGGCCAGAACTGGGCTTTTGCACCGGGGGTGATGCGATGCACCTGCTGCTGATCGACGTAGGCATCTACAACCCAGCTTTGTGGATCGACCAGTACGCCCAACGGGATTTTGGTGCTGACCCAGGAGCCAGCGCGCAGGTGCGGATCTACGTCGCGCCAGTCACCGGTAAATTCGGCTTTGAGCTGGAGCTGGGCGGCTTCTTCATCAATGGCGCGGGTTTCGGCCAGTTGTTCTTCGAGGCGGCGGATAGTGGCTTGCTGCGTGTCCAGACCTTGCTCTTGACCCATGAGCTGGGGGAGCTGGTTGGACAGTGCGGTCACGCTGGCTTCGGTGCGGGCTTTGCGTGCCTGAAGGTCAGGCATGTCAAGTTGGGCCAGCGACTGGCCGGCGGCAACCTGGCCTTGCGGAGTGAGCTTGAGTACTTGCGCGGCCTGCGGGCTGTAGACGACTTGCAGGCGCTCAGCACGGGCGACACCGGGGGCTTTGAGGTCTGCAGACCAGGGGAAGGCTGCGAGGGCGACGATGAGGCCCAGAAAGCTCCAGATCATGACGCGATTGCGCTTTGGGACTTCTGACCAGCGTGTTTTCCAGACCATGAGTTCAGTCCAAACAGGTTTTGCGACAAACCACCACAGCTCTACGGCCAGCAGAAAAATGCCAAGTGCCTTGAAGAAGAAGTAGTAGACGGCGAAGGCGATACCGAGGAAGACGGTGAGTCGGTAGAGCCAGGTGATATATGCGAAGAGGCGCAGTTTCCAGAGCACTTCCGGGCGAAATGATTCTGGATCGGGTTCGTTCAATCCCAGCAGCTTGCGCCGCATAAAGGCTTTGGCGATAGCCCCTGCACGTTCGTGCAGGTTGGGAAAATTGATGATGTCTGACAGGATGAAGTAGCCGTCAAAGCGCATGAAGGGGCTGGCGTTCAGGGCGAGTGACAGAATCCAGCCGGTGGTTGCCATGTAGAGCATGGACTGGCGAAGAATGCCGTCGTCCAGCAGCGCCCAGGCGAGTGTTGCAAGTCCTGCCAGTGCCAGCTCGGTGCAGACCCCGGCGATGGAGATCGCGAGCCGGTGCTTGTGGTTGCGCAGTCGCCAGGATTCGCTGGTGTCGGTGTAGAGCATGGGCCATAGCACGACCATGGCAAATCCCATGTGTGCGACGCGCACGCCGAGCCGGGTGGCAACCAGTGCGTGCCCCATTTCGTGCAAAGTCTTGGAGACGACCAGCGCCAGTGCAAAGCCGGCCAGGCCCGAGGGCGATAGCATGTCCATGAAGCTGTTGACAAAGGTGTCCCATTGCCGGGTTACCAGAATCAGACCCAGGGCCGTTGCACCCAGCACCAGCCAGAGCGCTGTGCGGGTGAACAAAGGGTCCAGCCAGGGCATCATGGCCTGCAAAAAACGCTGCGGACGTATGACTGGCACACGGACGAAGAGATAGGTGTGCAGCCACCATTTACCGCTTTTCCATTTGGCCTCACCGCTTTTCTTTTGCAGTTGCTCCACCTTCTGTGGCGTGGCGCGCAGCAGGCTGTGCTGGTCGAGGAACTTGGCAAACTCGGCGATTTGCTCTTCATCCACTTCCAGTGTGGTGCTGGTGTTGATGTCTTGCGCCATCTTGGCTGGTGGCAGGTGCCAGCGCAGCAGGCATTCATACTCCAGCCAGCCTATGCGATAGAAGCGGTTGGTGATGGGGTCTTGAATGGCCCAGGCGGGCGCACCATCTGGGAAGGGGGCGCTCTGATGCAACTTCAGATCTTCGCGCAGTGGAGGTGCTGGTGGTGCCGGAGGGGCGGCTTTGGGCTCTTTGGCTTGATCGACTTTGCCTGTCTGCCCCAGAGCGTTCAGCGCATCAGATGGTCGCTTACTGGAAGGCAAGCCGCCCTGTCTGGCGGCTTGACTCTCTACACCCGCAGGTGCAATGGGTTGCGACATCAGAGACCGCTCCACTCACGGGCAGTCGCCAGTGGGCGGCGCAGCAGGTAGTAGCTCAATACAACCCAGCCGCCAGAGATTTTTGCCGTACCGTGCAGGCCGATGCGGGTGTCATTCAGCGACTGACCTTCGTCCAGCGTGGCACGCAGGCGGTAGCTGGATACGTTGTCTGGCGAGAGGCTGGCCTGATAACTGGTCTCTGTGACCGTAGCGCTCAAAGGCGACAACGGTTTGACGGTCAGAAACAGTTTGACGGCCGCTTTTTCATCCAGCACCAATGCATCCGCAACGGGCAGATAGATCAGCACGCCGGCTGATTTGCGGTCAGCGACTTGCATAATGCGCTCGCCCGTCACGACGGGGCGGCCCAGCCAGTCATCGGTAGAGCCAAAAATGGCAATTCCATCATGCGGTGCACGCACTTCAATGCGGGTCAACTGGGATTGCACGGCAGCCAGTTCGGCCCGCTTTTCCTGAGCGCGGCCTTGCAGCTGGGTCAGCTCGCCCTTGCTCTGAAAATTATCAAAGGCTTTTTGGCTTGCAGCCATCCATTCAGCATCGGCTACAGCTACAGATTGTGTAGCAACCACCAGTCGATTGCGCAGCGTGGTGTCGTCCAGCGATATCAGTAAATCACCAGCCTTGACGGGCTGGCTGGGGCGTACGTGAAAGGTTTTGACGACGCCATCAAGAGGCGAGGCAATGGTGGTGGCATCCAGTGCCACGATTTCTGCTGGGGCCAGTGCAGACTGGCGTACCGGGAAGAGGCAGATGATTGCGAGAGCTGCCCAGATGGCGTGGCGCTTGCGGCCCAGACCTTGCCAGCGTTCGCGTAGGCTCAGCCGGGGTTTGCCGCCCAGCATTTCCCAGCTGTAGCCCCATAGCGAAGTCAGGTGAGCCAGAGCCTGCTTTTGCAAAGCGCTGGGTTCTTGCTCCATGAGAAAGCCGGCCCAGGCCAGAATGACGCCGTCGCGTCGGCGCAGTGGAACGGCGAACAGCCCTTCAGGCCACCATTCACGCCAGCCATCGATCACTTCGGTGGGGGGCGGAGCTTTAGGCTGGGCGTCTTGCTGCGCAGCTTCTGGGGATTCTTCAGCTGGGGCTTTTGTGCTTGCTGCTGGGCTATTGGCGTCTGAGGTGCTGTCCGTCGTAGCCAGGGCAGGGGAAGGGAGCCAGCCAGCTTTGTTGTCAAGTTGATCTTGCATCCAGCTCCAACTGCGGCGTAGCCAGATCAGGTAGGGGCTATCTTCAGCAGGTAAGGCCAAGCCAGAGAGTGTGAACAAGCGAGCTTGCTTGCCACTGCCCGCCATGACAAAGGCCTGCCGAAAGCCTAGCAAGCCAAAGCTGTCATTGGCGATAGAGAAAGCCAGCTCGGCTGGCGTGTTGGCGGCGCGGGCGCGCGCCTCCAACTGGGCCACCAGGGCGGCGGCCGAAGGGGAAGCGCTTGCCATGGTTTATTGCAGTCCGGGGAAGCGTGCCACACCACTCATGCCGGCCAGCAGTTCGGGGTGCTTGCCGTCAATACGTGCTTCCAGCTCCACGGTCTGAGCCACAGCATCGACGCGAGCGTTGATGGCGGAAACTTTGGCCGGGTAGGTCTTGCGTGTTTCGTCAATGGCTACTTCAAAGGTGGTACCCATCTTGAGCGCATGCAGCCAGCGAGAAGGGGCATTCAGACGCAGCTTGAGAGGCCCATCGCTGACCATTTCCAGCAGCGGAACGCCGACATTCACGCCCTGTGCGGGTTTGACATGCAGCTTGACCACGTGGCCTGCAAAAGGAGCCTTGACTACGCACTGCCCCATTTGTACCTGGGTCAGAGAAATCGAGGCCTTGGCCTTGTCAGCCATGGTCTTGGCCAGCAGCACTTCTGTATCGCCTGCGGCTTCCAGTTTGCGCAGGCGCTCTTTCACATCCTGTGTTTCTTTGGCATTGGCGTACTCGGCCTGAGCCATGCGCATGCGGGCCGCAGCCTCGCTGCAGTCAAAGCTCAGCAAGGTCTGACCCTTGTTGACGCGTGCACCAAGGCCTGCGTTCAAGCTGGAGACACGGCCCAGCATCTGCGAAGCCAGAACTGTTTCCAGTTCGGGGCTCAGCAGGACTCGGATGGCATGAGGGTCTGCATGTGCAGCCGCAGGGGCTGCCGGGGCGGGGCGAGCCGCGGGTGCAGCCGGAGTCTGGGCGATGGCCGCGGTGGCCACGCAGACTGCGGTGCTACCCAAGGCCCATCGCATAACGTTCTTGATTGACATGGTTACTAATCGTTCGGGTTTCACTGGGCGTTGGCCTGGAACACCGTTTTTTGCCACTGATTCATGGTGTCTTGCATGGCCGCAGCCAGCGTCTTCACATCGTGGTCTTCCACGGTGGCGGGCAGGATGTCCAGACCCACGGAGTTATACAGACGGCCCCAGGCGGCTTGCGCGTTGGAGTAGGCTGCATAACGCTGGTATTCGCCCAGCAGCGCACGGGCTTCGGTGCGGATCACTTCCAGCTCGGAGTCAAACTGGCTCTTGGATGCGGCTTTGGCGTAGTTCAGCAGGCGCTGGTCCACATTCAGGCTTTCTTCCGCAAACTTCAGCTCAGACAGCGTCAGGCCGTAGCGCTGCATGCCCACGCGCACCTGTGTCAGAACCGCCATGGACAGGGCCAGACGGCGCATGTCATCAGTCTCGTTCTGGGCCTTGTGGGCCTTTTGCAGGGCGGGATACTGGGTCAGCTTCAGCAGGTTCCAGGACACGCGAATGCCGGTGTCGAACCAGTCATTGTTGTAGGTGTACTTATTGGAGTCGTACTGGAAGCCTGTATCAACGGAGACGTTGGGCCACAGCAGAACCTTGGCAGCCTTGATGTCGTTTTCGGTCACGCGCTTGCGGTACCACTCTTCCATGATTTCTGGACGCTTTTCCAGAGCCAGCTTTTCCAGTCCTTCCACATTCACGGGCATACGGGGCAAGGACATTTCGCTTTGCTCAGCCAGTGTGAACTTCACGCCGGGGGCGACCGACATCAGGGCTCGCAGCTCGGCCATCGCCAGCTCCAGATCCTGGCGGCGCAGCGTCAAGGTGTTCACTGCATCCAGAAGGGCGCGTTGGTAGCCCAGTACTTGGGCTTGCGGCATCAGACCTTGTTTTTCGATGTCCTTTGCACGCACCAGAGCGGTATTCACGCGTTCGAGCAGCGCATCGACGCGGCCCAGCAGCTTCTGGGCACCCAGAGCACGCCAGTAGCTGTTACGAACGTCCTGCAGCACGTTCTGAATGACCTTGCGGCGGCGCTCTTCGGCCATCATGACCTGATCAGCCTTTTGCTGGGCACGGTAGTAGGAGACGCCAAAGTCCAGCGCGTTCCATGAGAACGAGAGGTTGGATGTGGTGTGGCTACGCTCTTGCGAAGTGGAGGGATCCAGAGACACACGAGACTTGTCCAGAATCAGCACCGAAGTGCCGCCGGAGTCATTGTTACGGCTGGAGTAGCCTGCACCTGCCACCACCTTGGGCAGCATTTCATAGGTTGACACATCCCACAGGCTGCGGCTCAGTGCTGTTTCCATCAGCTTGAGCTTGTAGTCCAGGTTGTACTTCAGAGCACGGGCTGCCGCTTCGTGGAAATCGATGGGAGCATTGATTGCCTCCTGATCTTTGTACATGGCCAGCACATCGGCAGAGGCACGGTCACTAATTTCGTCAGAGGTGAATGCCTTGGGGGCAATAGAGCCGCAAGCAGCCAGCACCAGTGGCAGGCAGGCAGTTGTCAGGCGAAGAGCGAAAGGAGGGAGGCGGCTGTTCATATTTATTTTCCCGTCAATCAAAAGAGGTAAAGGCTCCCCATCGAGCCTGAATTTTCAGGCTCGAAAGGGATTTGAGGGGGCTTAACCGATGTGGCTCGGCAGCTGGTGAGAGCTTTGCTTGAGCTGCTCGGAGAAGGAGCTGGACTTTCCGGCAACAACCGAGTGCATCATTCCTGTTGCTTCGGGTTGCAGCTCAGCCGTATTCCAGCGCTCTTGCAGTTCACTAATGACGTCGCCTGCTGGCGCAGCTGTTTCAGACCCTGCAGCCTCGGCAGGCTGCTGTGCTTGCGGTGCTGGAGCTACTGTGTTGTTCAGTGACTCCGGCAACGCATTCAGGTTTGCGTTCGGCAGCTCCAGTTCAGGGCTATCCGTTGGCAGGTTGGTCTGCATGCTGCGCGCCAGGAACTCCATCATGCGACTGTGCCATTGCACGTTTCGCACGGCATGCTGCACAAACAGTGAAGGATCCATCCCCAGGTCGGTAGACGTGGAAAGCAGCACATTGCTGTTGTCAAACCAGTTCACCCACTGACTGTCAATTGCATAGGTTTGGTGCAGCGACTGTGAACGCACGACCTCAGCATTGACATAAACAACAGGGTGGAAGGGCTGTGGGAACAGTGAGCGTGTGCCAAAGCCCGGGTTTTCCCAGAACACGCTTGGGAAGTAGAACTGACTGCCCGACCAAGGGTTCTGCCCGCGCATGTCGTAGAGAGGGCGCTCGCCTTGATTCGAGATCGATGGGATCTCAATGGGCGGACGTGCGGGAACGTCTGGTGCAGAAGGGGTCGCTGTAACCGTGATGCGCAACGTGGCTGTGTCCGTTCCGCCTGCTCCGTCAGAGATGGTGTAGCTGATGTCCGGTACCTGACCTCCCCACAGAGGCACGGGTGTGAAGGTGTAGCTGCCATCGCTGCCAATCACCAAAGTCCCCTTGTTAGGCAACTCAATAGTGACGGATTTGTTGGACGGGATCTTGACGGTAATGCCATCCACCGTAACTTCTGTCACGGTAATGGGCTGGCCATCGGGATCGCTATCTGGATGATCCCCGGCAGAGCCACCAGTCAGAACATTACCTGTAGCAGGCTTTCCTGGCTCGGACACATTGCTGTCGTCTACGGCAACAGGCGGCTGGTTCGTCACGGTAATCGTGACCGTTGCCGTATCCGTGCTGCCATCCTTGTCCGTCACCGTATAAGTGAAGGTGTCCGTGCCAACAAAGCCAGGATTGGGCGTGAAGGTGTACTCGCCAGTGATGGGGTCGATGACAACCGTGCCGCTTTTGGGCGACTCGGTCAGTTCCCAGTGCTCAATGCCATCGGCACCAGGTTTGTCGTTGCCGCCCAGCTGACCCATTACCGGGACGTTCACCGGCGTGGTGTTGCTGTCATCCTGTGCGTCAGGCACATCGTCCACGATATCAATCGTGATCGTGGACGGCGGAGTGATATCCCCGTCTGTATCAGTCACGGTGATGGTGAAACTATCGGTTGGCTTTTTGCCATCGCTGTTATCAGCAGGCGTTGTGAGCTCGTACTCCCAGGTAATGCTGGGCTTATCCGTGCCATTGCCAGGGTCGTACGTCACCGTGACTTTGCCGTTGGGTGTGTCGACTGTGCCGCTGGTGATGCCCTTGCCGGGATCCAGCGTCACTGGCGTTCCACCGCCAGGAGGCGTCACTGTGATGGTGCTGACGCCGTCCGGAGAATCAATTTCTAGCTTGCCAGTGGTTTTGTTGCTACCAGAGTCGGGGTTGCTGCCGTCCGGCAGGCCAGGCTCGCCCACAGAGGGATTGCCCGGTGTCACACCGCTACCCGAAGGCGGGTTCAGTGATGGTCCCTTGTCCGCAATGGTGATGGTGATCTTGGCCTGGGCCGTATCGCCATCCTTGTCGGCGATGCCGTAGGCGAAGACATCGGTGGCGTTCAGCGGACCGGTGCCGCTGCGCTCATAGACATACGAACCATCGGGCTTGATGGTCAGCGTGCCGTGTTCGCCCACGATGGTGAAGGAGCCATCGAGGTTCGAGGTCATGCCATTGGCCGGGACATTGTCTGAGCTGATGCCAGTGACGAGGGTGTCACGGTCAGCGCCCAGGGTGTCGTTGTCCAGTGCTTCACCCGTGGCTT
>ERZ724504.131-NODE-131-length-41475-cov-5.308836_pt1 | contig 41475 bp, 38 predicted proteins | sample MGYA00376037_ERZ724504 | MGnify/ENA primary metagenome ERZ724504 (study PRJEB28724, sample SAMN07190888) | wastewater metagenome | isolation source: influent of sewage treatment plant in Hong Hong | place: USA: Christiansburg, Virginia | collected 2016-03-01 ... | reverse complement strand
CCGCCAAGGACAAGGCCACCGGCAAGGAAAACAAGATCACCATCAAGGCCAACTCTGGCTTGAGTGAGGAAGAAATTCAGCGCATGGTGAAGGATGCCGAGTTGCACGCTGAAGATGACAAGAAGGTGCACGAACTGGCTGATGCCCGTAACCAGGCTGATGGCATGGTGCACAATGTCAAAAAATCGCTGACTGAATATGGCGACAAACTCGATGCAGCCGAAAAGGAAGCGATTGAAGCAGCCATCAAGGACGTTGAAAGCGTACTGCGCGACGGCGACAAGGATGTCATCACCGCGAAGACAGAGGCGCTAAGCCAGGCCGCAATGAAACTGGGTGAAAAAATGTACGCCCAGCAGCAGGCAGAAGGCGCAGGCGCCCCTGAGCATGAAGCAGCTGGTGCTCAGCAGCAAGCCAAGAAGGACGAAGGCGACGTGGTGGATGCCGAGTTCACCGAGGTCAAGGACAAGAAGTAATTAGTCCAAGCCGCACGGCACCGCGCTCTCGGAGCTTTCCGGAGGCGTGGTGCCTTTGTCACTTGACGGGTAGGAAACATGTCAAAACGCGATTTTTATGAAGTGCTCGGCGTCAACCGCGACGCCGGCGAAGAAGAGATCAAAAAGGCCTATCGCAAGATGGCCATGAAGCACCATCCTGACCGCAATCCGGACAATCCGGGTGCGGAAGAGAAATTCAAGGAAGCCAAGGAAGCCTACGAAATCCTGTCCGATGCTCAGAAGCGTTCGGCTTATGACCAGTTTGGTCATGCCGGCGTCGACCAGCAGGCCGGTATGGGTGGTGGCTTCGGCGGTGGTGGTGGCGGATTTTCCGATGCCTTCGGCGGCATTTTTGATGAGATTTTTGGCGGGCGCGGTGGCGGCGGAGGCGGCGGACGTTCCAACATCTATCGTGGTGCCGATTTGCGCTACAACCTCGAAATCACACTGGAACAAGCGGCGCACGGCACCGAAACCAAGATCCGCATTCCCACCATGGAAGAGTGCGAACCTTGTCACGGCAGCGGCGCCAAGGCGGGCACCCAGCCAAAAACCTGCCCGACCTGTAACGGTTCAGGCCAGGTACGCCTGCAACAGGGCTTCTTCTCCATCCAGCAAACCTGCCACAAGTGCCACGGTACGGGTCGCTTCATTGCCGACCCCTGCAAGAGCTGCGGTGGTGCCGGACGAATCAAGCAGCACAAGACGCTGGCCGTCAAAATTCCGGCTGGAGTCGATGAGGGTGATCGTATTAGGCTGGCTGGCGAAGGTGAGCATGGCGTCAATGGTGGCCCACCGGGCGACCTTTACGTGCAAATTCACCTCAAACAGCATGCTGTATTCACTCGTGACCACAACGATCTGCATTGCGAAATGCCAATTTCCTTTACCACCGCAGCGCTGGGTGGCGAGATTGAGATTCCGACGCTGGATGGTGCCGCAGCCATCAAGATTCCTTCGGAAACTCAGTCCGGACGCGTTTTCCGTTTGCGCGGCAAGGGCATCAAGGGCGTTCGCAGCCACACGCATGGCGATTTGATGTGCCATGTCGTGGTTGAAACGCCGATCAATCTGACTGATCGGCAGAAGGAATTGCTCAAGGAACTTGAGGAATCCAGCCGCGACAGTGGCGCCAAGCACAACCCACGCGCCAAGTCGTGGATGGACAAGGTCAAGGAGTTCTTCGAGGACTGATTTTCAAGGCATTTTTCAGGTTGACCGTAACAAACAGCTGGCTATCACCTAAGTTAGCTGTTTGTTACGAAGCCTCTGGTTTCGCTGATAGAATCAGCCTATAACTTTCGGGGGAGAATTGGATGAAAGTCTTAAATCGACTGCTGGCACTATCCTTGATTGCTTGTTCGGCGCAAATTTTCGCAGCCGACCCCGGCGTGAGTGAAAGCACAATCACCCTCGGTATGTCCTCACCACTTTCCGGCCCCAATAGTGCATATGGCCTGGAAATGCGCCAAACCATCGAATCCTACTTTGAGCAGATCAACAAGTCAGGCGGCGTCAACGGACGCAAACTGGAACTGGTGGCCGTCGATGATGGCTACGAAACTGATCGCAGCGTAGCCAATACCAAATCACTGATTGAAGAGAAAAAAGTCTTCGCACTGCTCGCCTATTACGGCTCAAGCCCAACGACGGAGTCAATGAACAAGATCTTCGGGCCATCCAAAGTCCCGCTGGTCGGTACCATTTCCGGGGCTAGTACGCTACGCGAGCCAATCTCCGCCAACCCTAACTCCCGCTACATGTTCAATGTCCGCGCCAGTTATGCGGACGAAACTGAAGCCATCGTTAATCAATTGGTTTCGCTCGGTCTGAAAAGCATCGCTGTTTTTTACCAGAATGACGGTTTTGGCAAATCCGGTCTGGATGGCGTCACAGCCGCCCTCAGGAAACACAATCTGACCCCTTCGGCTGTTGGCACCGTGGAGCGCAATTCGGTTGATGTTGCCAAGGCCGTGGAGTCCATCAGCAAGAACACCCCGCAGGCAGTCATCATGGTGACCCTTTCCAAGCCGACGACAGCTTTCGTCAAAGCCATGAAAAAGTCCGGGCAAAATCCCATGCTGATGACGCTGTCACCGGTCGGTGCCGAACAACTAGTCCAGGACTTGGGTGCCGAAGCCCGTGGTATCGGCATTTCGCAAGTCGTGCCTTATCCCTGGAATGACACTATCCCAGTTGTTCGGGAATACCAGAAACTAGTCGGTGGCAAAACCGGAATTACCTATTACGCACTTGAAGGCTATCTGATGGCGCGTGTCATGGTTGAGGGCATCAAGCGGGCCGGCAAAGACCTGACAAGGGAAAAGCTGATCGGTGCGCTGGAAGGACTGAACAATAATGATTTTGGTGGCTATCGCGTCACTTACGGTGGCAACAACCGCCATGGCTCACGATTTGTCGAACTAACTGTTGTCGGCCCTGGTGGCAAATTGCTGAAATAAGGAAGGTTGCACCCCAAGAGTAATTCTTGCGGGGCGCGGTCAACATGCAAAAACGGCCTGATTTTTTCAGGCCGTTTTTAATTTCAATGGGGAAAATCAGGCGCGTCGCCAGCTAGTTCCTTGCGTGCTATCGTCGAGAATGATGCCCTCGGCCTTCAGGACATCCCGCAGACGATCTGCTTCAGCAAAATTTCGTGCTTTCTTGGCAGCAGTCCGATCAGCAATCAATTGCTCAATCGCTGCCTCATCCAACCCACCGACCACCGCCGCACCGCGCAAATAGACGGTCGGATCACGCTCCAGCAAACCGATGACAGCACCAAGCGCCTTGAGCAGGCCGGAGAGTTCGGCATTGCGTTGGCGATTGACTTCGCCGGCCAACTCGAAGAGCACAGAAATCGCACCATGCGAGTCGAAATCCTCATTCAACGCCGACGCAAAACGTGCAGCAAAATCGTTACTCCAATCAATTTCGACCAAAGCCGGCGGCACATCGCGTAACGCGAAATACAGGCCATCGAGACTGCGCCGCGCGTCATCCAGGTGCGCATCCGAGTAATTCAAGGCGCTACGGTAATGAGCACGCAAAATGAAGAAACGCACGACTTCCGCATCAAACTGCTTGAGCACTTCGCGAATCGTGAAGAAATTGCCCAACGATTTCGACATTTTTTCATTGTCGACCCGAACAAAACCGTTGTGCATCCAGTAGTTGACGAAGGTACATTGATGCGCCCCTTCTGACTGGGCAATCTCGTTCTCGTGATGCGGAAACTGAAGATCCTGGCCACCGCCGTGAATATCAAAATGTTTGCCCAGCAACTGCGAACTCATCGCCGAACATTCGATATGCCAGCCCGGCCTGCCCTCGCCCCAAGGTGACGACCAAGCCGGCTCACCCGGTTTGGCATGTTTCCACAGTACGAAATCAAGCGGATCCTGCTTGGCCGAATCAATTTCGACCCGCTCACCAGCGCGCAAATCATCGAGTGACTTACCGGACAGCTTGCCGTAACCCTCAAACTTGCGCACCGCGTAATTCACATCACCATCACCCGCCTGATAAGCCAGCCCGCGCTTTTCCAGCTGACCAATCAAATCGAGCATTTCAGGCACAAAATCGGTCGCCCGTGGTTCATGATCCGGGCGCTGAACACCCAAAGCATCAGCATCTTCATGCATGTACGCAATAAAGCGGTCCGTCAGTTGCAAAATGGTTTCGCCGTTTTCTGCAGCACGCTTGATAATTTTGTCGTCAATATCCGTGATGTTGCGGACATATGTAACGTCATAACCGGAAGCCTTCAGCCAGCGGTAAACCATGTCAAAAACGACCATGACACGCGCGTGCCCAAGGTGGCAATAGTCGTACACGGTCATCCCGCACACGTACATGCGAACCTTGTTCGCTTCAATCGGGGTAAATGGCTGTTTTTCCCGTTTCAGGGAATTGTAGATCTTGAGCATGGTCGCTGGAATTTCGTGGGGCGCCGCAACGCCCGGAGCTTTGGAAAGCCTTCGCTTCTTGGTAGAATAGAAGTCTATATAACCAGGCGAAGTATAACATAGCCATGACCCTGAACTCCCCGATCCAGCCCCGCTTTCCGCTCCTCAAAACATGGCGCGCAGTGGCCATTGGCCTCGCCATTGGCGTTGCCAGCCCAGCCTTCGCCGACAATCTTCCGGAGATCCAGCGCCTGATCAAGCAGGGTCAGTACCCGCAAGCACTTGAAAAAGTTGACGAGTATTTGAGCAGCAAACCCAAGGATGCACAGGGCCGCTTCCTCAAGGGCTTGATTTACACTGAAATGAACAAGCCAACCGAAGCTATCGCCACGTTCACCAAGCTGACCGAAGACTACCCGGAGTTGCCCGAGCCGTACAACAACCTGGCCGTACTTTACGCACAGCAAAAACAGTATGACAAAGCACGCACGGCGCTTGAAATGGCCATAAGGACTCATCCTTCCTACGCCATTGCCTACGAAAACCTCGGCGACGTTTACGCCAAGCTGGCCAGCCAGGCCTACGACAAGGCGCTGCAACTGGATTCAGCCAATTCGGCAACACAAAATAAAATGGCCCTGATTCGTGACCTGATCACGACATCAGGCAAGGGCAACGTCAAACCGACAATGCCGGCAACCAGCGCACCAGTTGCGGCACCGGTTGTAGCAACCAGCAAGCCAGCGACCAGCACGGTAGCACCAACAGCCAGTATCGTTGCCAGCACACCTGGTGCAGCGGCTTCGACCCCGAAAATTGTTGAACCCAAGGTATCAGCCCCGGTAGCAGCGACTGCACCTGCCGGCACCGCTGCTGATGACGTTTCCAAGGCAATTGCTGCCTGGGCCAGCGCCTGGTCACGCAAGGATGTCAAAGGCTATCTGTCACAGTATGCCTCCGATTTCAAAACACCTAAAGGCATCCCACGCAAGGCATGGGAAGAAGAGCGCGAAGACCGAATTGCTGGCAAACCAGGAAAAATTTCTGTCAGTTACGATGAGCCGCAAATTGTTATCAATGGTGATCGCGCTACGGCAAAATTCCGTCAACACTACAAATCATCCAGCCTGAGCGGCTCAACGAACAAAACGCTGATCTTGGTCCGCGCCGGTAACCGCTGGCTAATTCAGGAAGAAAACGCACGTTGATCGCTGTTCACAAATTCGCGGCCTTCAGCTTTGCCTTTTTAATCGCAGGCTTGGCCTGCGCTGCACCAGCAGCCAATCCTGCTACGGCAGGACAATTGTCGTCCAGTGTTTCAGATTCGGGTCCGGAGCCGCAACTGGCGAAAATCTTCAAGGAAATTGAAGGCAAACGCCTGGATACGGCATTGCAACTGACCGAGAACCTACTCCGTCAGTATCCTAATTTTCGTCTTGGCCACTTGATCAAGGGGGACTTGCTGCTCGCCAGAACCCAGCAAATCAAATCCTTTGGGGCAATGGAGGGCGCGCCGGCCGACAAGGTCGATGACTTGCGCGCTGAGGCAATCATTCGCCTCAAAGGCTATCGCGAGAAGCCTGAAGCAAAATTTGTCCCTCGCTATCTGCTGCAGATGCCGCCCGATCAACGTTACGCCATCGTCGTTGACACCAAACGGTCACGGCTTTATGTCTATGAAAACGACCTGACGAATGGTGGCCGCCCCCGCTTTGTCGCCGACTACTACATGACGCAAGGCAAATTGGGCGCCGACAAACTATCAGAAGGCGACAAGAAGACGCCAACGGGTGTTTATCACGTCACCGCCAACCTGCCTCGCCAGAAACTAGCCGATCTCTACGGCAACGGCGCCTACCCGCTCAATTACCCGAACGAATGGGACAAGCGCCAGGGACGCAATGGTAGTGGGATCTGGCTGCATGGCACGCCATCCAACACGTTTTCTCGCCCACCACGCGCTTCTGACGGCTGCGTGGTGCTGGCCAATCAGGATCTCGACGTCGTCGCCAAGAATCTTCAAGTTGGTTTAACCCCTGTGATAATCAGCAATTCGGTTGAATGGCTGTCACTAGACGACTGGGCCAAGGAACGCAGCGAATTGAACAAGGCGATTGAAGCCTGGCGTTCAGACTGGGAAAGTCGCGATACCGATCGTTACCTGAAGCATTATTCCAAACGATTCAAATCAGCTGATCAGAATTTTGAGGAATTTGCCGCCCAGAAAAAACAGGTCAATGCCGGCAAGGAATGGATCAAGATCAAGGCAGACAATCTTTCCGTGTTCCGCAATCCAAGCAAGGAAGAAGTTGTTGTCGTCACTTTTGATCAGGATTACCGCAGCAACAATCTGAACAATCAGATGAAAAAGCGTCAGTACTGGTTGCGTGAAGACGGCAAATGGAAAATTATTTACGAAGGAGGTGCATGATGTTGAAAAAAATCTCTGCTCTCGCCACTGGCCTGCTTGCAACACTGGCTGTTTTGGCGGCACCGACCGTCGAAATGACGACCAACATGGGTGCGTTCACGCTCGAACTATTTCCCGACAAAGCACCGAAAACGGTTGAGATGTTCCTCTACAACGCCAAGCATGGTTATTACGAGGCAACCATTTTTCATCGCGTTATCGATGGTTTCATGATCCAGGGCGGTGGCTTCACCATGTCTATGGACAAGAAGAAAGAACTCACCCCGGCACTGCAAAACGAAGCAACCAATGGCCTGGCTAACAACCGTGGCACGGTTGCCATGGCACGCACGCAAGACCCTCATTCAGCCCGCGTTCAGTTCTTTGTCAATTTAAAGGACAACGATTTCCTGAACCACAAGACCACTGCTGATCCGCGTGGCTGGGGCTACACAGTTTTCGGCAAGGTCACACAGGGCATGGACGTGGTCGACAAGATTGCCAAAGTACCAACCGGCAATGCCGGCAATTATGAAAATGTACCGACGACGCCGGTTGTAATTAAAAGCGTCAAAATCATTTCTGAAAAATAAGGACTCATCCATGATCAAACTCACCACCAACCACGGCGTTATCGGTCTTGAACTGAATGCTGAAAAGGCACCGAAAACCGTTGCCAACTTCCTCGCCTATGTTGAAGCCGGTCACTACAACAACACAGTTTTTCACCGAGTCATCAAGAACTTCATGATTCAGGGCGGCGGCATGGAGCCGGGCATGAAGCAGAAAACATGTAACGCACCGATTGAAAATGAGGCCGGCAATGGTCTAAAGAATACCCGTGGCACAGTCGCGATGGCACGCACCAATGATCCACACTCAGCCACAGCCCAGTTCTTTATCAACACCGTTGATAACGACTTCCTCGATTTCAAGGCACCGTCTGGGCAGGGCTGGGGCTACTGCGTATTTGGCGAAGTCGTTGAAGGTCTTGATGTCGTCGACAAGATTCGCGCCGTCAAAACCGGCAACAAGGGTGGCCATCAGGATGTTCCAGCAGAAGATGTGATCATCGAAAAAGCTGAAGTCGTTTGATTATTTTCATTTCCGATCTGCACCTGTCGCCCCGGTCACCCGGGGCGACTCGTTTGTTCCTTCAGTTTCTCGCCGGGCGCGCCCGACAGGCTGAGGCGCTGTACATTCTCGGCGATCTATTTGAAGCCTGGATTGGTGATGATGATATTGACGATCCTTACCATGCCGAAATCGTCGCCGCACTACGTAGCGCTAGCGACTCGGGACTTCAGATCAGCCTGCAGCACGGCAATCGTGACTTTTTGCTAGGTGCAGACTTTGCCGCAGCAACCGGCATCCGATTACTCGGCGACCCTTACGTGCTTTCCACCGCCGAATGGCAATTTGTACTGTCGCACGGCGATGCTCTGTGTCTTGATGATGCGGCCTACATGGCATTCCGCAATCAGGTCCGTAATCCGGAATGGCAGGCGGCACTGCTTGCCAAGCCGCTCGCCGAACGTCGCGCCATCGCGGCTCATATGCGCCAGGTCAGCGAATCCAGCCAACAAGGCAAGGAAAATCCTTACACCGACCTGCAAGCTGCCGCGACCGATGATTTTTTGCGCGAACACGGCTACGCCACCTTCATCCACGGCCACACGCATCAACCCGCCAAGCACGATCACATCGTCGATGGCATCCACGTTGAACGCTGGGTGCTGGCCGATTGGCACGAGGATCGTGGCGAATACCTGGTTTGGGATGGCGAGTCGCTAAGTCGCCAAGCGATTACCCAAGAAAATCGGCCTTAATTCGGTGTCGACCGCAACAAATGCACTCGACGTCCTGCGCGACGTCTTTGGCTACCCCGCTTTTCGTGGCGCCCAAGCTGAAATCATCCAGCACATTCAGAATGGCGGCGATGCCCTTGTTTTGATGCCCACCGGCGGCGGCAAAAGCCTCTGCTTCCAGATTCCCGCCCTGCTCCGCCCCGGCTGCGCGGTGGTTGTCTCACCGCTCATTGCACTGATGCAGGATCAGGTTGACGCCCTGACCCAACTCGGTGTTCGTGCCGCTTGCCTGAACTCAACGCTCGACTGGCGCGAAGCGCAGGCCATTGAACAAAAGATATTCAGCGGCAACCTCGATCTGGTTTATATCGCCCCCGAACGACTCTTGCTCGACCGCACGCTATCAATGATCGATGCGCTTTACGAGGCCAACAAACTATCCTTGTTCGCGATTGATGAAGCGCATTGTGTCTCGCAGTGGGGCCACGATTTCCGCCCGGAATACCTGCAACTCTGCGCCCTGCACGAGCGTTATCCGAACGTGCCACGGATCGCCCTGACTGCCACCGCAGACACGGCAACGCGCAATGAAATCCTGGCCCGTCTCGGCCTCAATGAGGCGCGGGTCTTTCTGTCCAGTTTTGACCGTCCGAACATTCGCTACACAGTCGTCGAAAAAGACAACGCCAAGAAACAACTACTTGGTTTTCTGGCCAACCGGCGTGGTCAGGCTGGCATCGTCTATTGCCTGTCGCGCAAAAAGGTGGAAGAAACGGCGGAGTGGCTGTCAGCGCAAAATTACCCGGCCCTGCCTTATCACGCCGGCCTGCCCGCCCCGACACGCGCCGCCAACCAGCGCCGCTTTCTGCGTGAGGAAGGCTTGATCATGTGCGCCACCATTGCTTTCGGTATGGGCATCGACAAACCAGACGTTCGCTTTGTCGCTCACCTCGATCTGCCCAAGAGTATCGAAGCCTACTATCAGGAAACGGGTCGCGCCGGCCGCGATGGCGAAGCCGCCGAAGCCTGGATGAGCTACGGGATGCAGGACGTAGCGCTGCAACATGCGCGGATTGCCGAATCGGGTGCCGATGAAGGGCAAAAAATTCTCGAATCGCAGCGGTTGACCGCACTACTCTCCTACTGCGAAGCCCCGCGCTGCCGGCGTCAGGTGCTGCTTGATTATTTTGGCGAAACCCACACACCCTGCGGCAACTGCGATGTCTGCATCGATCCGCCCGAACTTTGGGATGGCACGCTTGCGGCGCAAAAAGCACTCTCCGCCATCTTCCGTACCGGCATGCGCTTCGGTGTCTCGCATCTGACCGATGTTCTGCGCGGCAAGTTAACCGACAAAATTCAACAATGGCAGCATGACAAACTGCCCACCTTTGGTGTCGGCAACGATCTTGATGAACATGCCTGGAAAAGTGTATTCCGCCAACTGGCAGCAGCGGGATTGGTCCATGTCGACATGGCCGAACATGGCGCCTTGCAACTGACTGACGCGGCACGCAAAGTACTCAAGGGCGAGCAGCGGGTTGAATTACGCCGCCCGGTGAGGCGCAAGGCAGCGCAAGCCAAAACCACCGTCGTTTATAGCGATCTATCGACCGAAGACAACGAACTGTTCCAGCTCCTGCGCCGTTGGCGCAGCGACACCGCCAAGGAGCAGGCGGTGCCGGCCTACGTCATTTTGCACGACAAGACCTTACGCGAACTGGCCGAGGTTCGCCCGGTCAGTCACGGCCTGTTGGCCAGCATCACCGGCATGGGCAGCGCCAAGATTGAGCACTATGGCGAAGAAATCCTGGCGCTGATCCGCGAAGCCGTCTAAGTTTTAGTTGTGGCGGCTGCCGCTACGATGTTGTGGCGGTCCACTGCGTTTTTGGCCCTGATTTTGACCTTTTGGCTTAGCTTGTGGCTGTGGTTTACGTGGCCCACGCGGTGGTTGTACCGGACGCGGCGCGGCGGTGGCCGATGGCTCGAAACCTTCAATCACTTCACGCTCCAGCGTACGCTTGATCAGCTTTTCGATATCCTTCAGGAAAGGACGCTCGTCATGCGAAACCAGCGAAATCGCCTCACCTTCCATCCCGGCGCGACCGGTACGGCCAATGCGGTGCACGTAGTCTTCCGGAACATTCGGCAATTCATAATTGATGACGTAAGGTAGCGAATCGATATCGATACCGCGCGCGGCGATATCGGTTGCCACAAGCGCCACCAGTTTGCCCTCTTTGAAGTCGGTCAGCGCACGTGTACGGGCACCTTGCGATTTGTTGCCGTGGATCGCTGCAGACTTGATACCGGACTTTTCCAGCGTCTTCGACAAGGCATCGGCACCGTGCTTGGTGCGCGCAAAGACCAGTACTTGATGCCAGCCGCGTGTCGCGAACAAATGGCAAAGCAAGTCTTTTTTCTGCTCGCGATTGGTTTCAATCACCCGCTGAGTCACCGTTTCAGCCGCCGTATTGCGTGCTGCGACGTCAACTGAAACGGGGTTATGCAGCAGGCCGCTGGCCAACTCGCGGATATCCGGCGAGAAAGTGGCGGAGAACATCAGGTTCTGGCGCTGCTTCGGCAACAGGGCGATGACCTTGCGGATGTCGCGAATAAAGCCCATATCGAGCATGCGGTCGGCTTCATCAAGGACGAAAATTTCGATGGCGGAAAGGTCGACCGTACGTTGCTGGATGTGATCAAGCAGACGGCCCGGTGTGGCGACAACGATATCGACACCACGACGCAAGTTGGCAATCTGCGGATTAATGCCGACACCACCAAAAACGGCGAGCGAAGCAATTGGCAAATGCTTGCCGTAGGTGCGCACGCTTTCCTCGACCTGAATCGCCAGTTCGCGGGTCGGCACAAGAACCAGAACGCTTGGCTTTTTTTTTTTTTGTGCCAGATGGCTGTGCGAACCAGAGGCCAGCCGGTGCAGGATGGGCAGCGTAAAACCAGCCGTCTTGCCGGTGCCGGTCTGGGCTGAGGCCATTAGATCGCGGCCAGTCATCACGGCAGGAATTGCCTTTTGCTGAATCGGGGTCGGCGTGGTGTAGCCCTGCTCGCTGACAGCGCGCAGGATATCGGCCTGAAGGCCGAGTTCGGTAAATTGCATGGGAACTCCGTGCGGCAAGCCCGACGCGAAAGTCGGGCACCGCTAGTAAATCAGATGAGAGCCAGACCGCGTTCGAGGTCGGCTTGAAGATCCACCACCGCTTCGAGGCCAACTGCAATGCGCAGCAGCCCTTCACTGATGCCAGCCGCAGCCCGGGCTTCCGGGGTAATGCGGCCATGCGTTGTAGAAGCGGGATGGGTGATGGTGGTTTTTGTATCGCCAAGGTTGGCGGTAATAGACAAAAGTTGGCAGTTATCCACCACCTGCCAGGCCTGTTCGCGGGCGCCCTTGACCTCAAAAGCGACAATCGCGCCGCCGCTTTTTTGTTGGCGTTGGGCCAGTTCATATTGTGGGTGCGACGGCAATCCAGGATAAAAGACGCGCGCCACTTTCGGATGCGCTTCCAGCCAAGCAGCCAATTGCGCGGCATTGGCCGATTGCGCTTCGACTCGTAACTTGAGTGTTTCCAGACCTTTCAACAGAACCCATGCGTTGAAGGCAGAAAGTGTCGGCCCAGCTGTGCGCAGGTATTTGAACACTTCCTCGGTCAGCTTCTTCGGCCCACACACCGCACCGCCGAGAACCCGACCCTGACCATCCAGAAACTTGGTAGCCGAATGAACCACCAGATCAGCCCCCAGTTCAAGCGGGCGTTGCAGGATAGGCGTGCAGAAACAGTTATCCACCGCGACCAGAATACCTTTGTCGTGGGCTATTACGGTTAATGCCGAAATATCGGCAATTTCTGTGAGTGGATTGGACGGCGTTTCGAGGAAAAACAGCTTGGTTTCCGGACGAATTGCCGCGGCCCATGCCGCTGGGTCAGTTTGCGGCACGAAAGTAGTGGAGATGCCAGTCCGCGCCAGAATATTCGAAAACAACTGTACCGTCGCACCGAACAAACCGTTGGAGGCGACGATATGGTCGCCATTTTTGAGGTGCGCGAGCACCACAGCCATGATCGCCGACATGCCGCTGGCGGTTGCGACGCAATCTTCGGCGCCTTCCAGCGCAGCAAGACGCTCTTCGAACATGGTGACGGTCGGGTTCGAGAAACGCGCGTAGACGTTACCCTCTTCCTCACCGGAAAAACGCTTTGCCGCCTGAGACGCACTCTTGAAAACGAAGCTGGAGGTCAGATATAACGCTTCGGAGTGTTCTCCAAACTGGCTACGCTCCTGCCCGGCACGAACTGCCAAGGTTTCAGGGCAATAATCGGCACGCGTCAGGTCAAACTTGCTCATCGCTCCTGAGCCTCGGTTGCTAGTTGCAGGACGAGTTGCTGCGAGGCCCTGCCATCATCATCTTCATCATTATTCTTGGGCTTGCTGCCACGGTTGCCTTCAACCGCATCCAGATAATATTCGTCGATATCACCCGTGATATAGCAGCCATCGAAGCAGCTAGCATCAAAATCAGTCAGATCAGCGCGAATCGAGCTGATTGATTTCTTCAAGGCGTCCAGATCCTGATAAACCAGCGCATCGGCACCAATTTCAGCCGCAATCCCTGCATCATCACGACCAGTAGCGATCAACTCTGCCCGCGTCGGCATGTCGATGCCATACACATTCGGGAAACGCACCGGGGGTGCCGCCGAAGCGAAATAGACTTTGGTCGCGCCAGCCGCGCGTGCCATTTCAACAATTTCACGGCTGGTTGTGCCGCGCACAATCGAGTCATCGACCAACAACACGCGCTTGCCCTTGAACTCCTGGCCGACCGTGTTGAGTTTCTGGCGTACCGACTTTTTGCGCATCGCTTGGCCGGGCATGATGAAGGTACGACCAACATAACGATTTTTGACAAAACCTTCGCGGAACGGAATGTTCAAGGCATGCGCCAATTCCATCGCGGCAGGACGACTTGAATCGGGAATCGGAATCACCACATCGATTTCGTCGACCGGAATATGCTGCTTGACCTTTTCGGCAAGAAATTCGCCCATCGCCAGACGCGCTTCATAGACCGAAACGCCATCAATCACCGAATCGGGACGCGCCAGATAGACGTATTCAAAAATACAGGGCGAGTAAACCGCCTGCTGTGCACACTGCATGGTGTGCAGCTTGTGGTTCAGATCAATGAAAACAGCTTCACCGGGCTCGACGTCGCGGATGATTTCAAAACCCAGGGTATCCAACGCAACTGACTCGGAGGCGACCAGATATTCGGTGCCTTCCGGCGTCTCGTTCTTGCCATAAACCAGCGGACGAATACCGTACGGATCACGGAATGCCAGCAAGCCATAACCAGCAATCAACGCAACAACGGCATAGGCACCACGACAGCGACGATGGACACCAGCAACCGCTTGAAAAATACTCTCAACATCGAGCTCATAACCATGCGAACTGGACTGTAGCTCATGGGCCAGAACATTGAGCAGCACTTCAGAGTCAGAGTTGGTATTGATGTGGCGACGATCAAGGCGGAACATCTCCCCCTTGAGCTGCTCGGCGTTGGTCAGGTTACCGTTGTGCCCAAGGACGATACCGAAAGGAGAGTTCACGTAGAACGGTTGCGATTCGGCAAAGCTGTAAGCCGAACCCGCTGTCGGGTAGCGCACGTGGCCAATGCCCCAGTTACCTGGCAGCGCACGCATGTTACGTGTACGAAACACGTCACGCACCAGCCCCGGCCCCTTGTGCAAGTGGAAAGTATTACCTTCCGCCGTTGCAATGCCAGCAGCATCCTGGCCGCGATGTTGCAGCACCATCAGGCCATCGTAAAGCAACTGGTTAACTGGTGATGTTGCCATCACGCCGAGAATGCCGCACATAGTATTTTTCCTGCTTAACTAAATCGAATTCGTTTTGCCAAATCATCCGGCAACCAGGGTTTGGTCACCATCACTGCGGTTTCCAGAGGCGCCGCAAACGTCGCACTCTTCCACCATTCCTGCTTCGGTGCACTGGTCATGCCACCCAGTGCAACCAACACCATAATCATCAACAACCCGCGCGCCAATCCAAAAACGGCCCCCAACAGGCGATCCGACAAAGACATGCCAAGCGCTTTGACCATATTGCGTACAGCCCAGCCAATAATCGACATCGCCAACAGTACACCAATAAAAACGGTTGCACATCCTGCCAGCATTCGCATGGTTGGATCAGCTACACCGGCATAAAGCTGGTTACCCGCAACACCACCATATTCAATCGCAGCAAAAATACCGATACCCCAAGCCGCCAAGGCCACCAACTCACTAACCACACCACGCCACAACCCCAGTAGCAGCGACACGGTAACAATACCGATCACCACATAATCAAACGTCGTCATTACTTCGCTGCAACCACACCAGAAACGCCAATTGCCTGCATTTTGGCCAAGGCTTTCTCTGCGGCCTCACGACTCGCAAAAGGACCGGCACGAACGCGAGTTTTCTTGCCCTGTGGCGTATCAAGAGGCTCGCTAAATGTTTTCACCCCCTGCTGGCCCAACTTTTCCTTGAGGTTTTTCACATTGGCCTCATTGGAAAAAGCACCAATCAGAATCAGATATTCACCTGATTTAGCCGCCGCTGGCGCTTCGCCCTGACCGGTTAGAATGGCAGTTGCGCGCTTGGCATCGGCATCTTTCTGCGTATTTCTCTCAATCGGCTTTTCGGTTCGCTTTTCAAGTTTTACCGTTTTTTCCGGAGTTTTCTCTACAGGCTTTTCAACTGGCTTGGCCGCAGGTTTTTCGACTGTTTTTTCGCGAGTCGCTTCGATTACTCGGGCAGTGGGTGGTAGCGACGGTTTGGTTTCGTCTGGCAGAGCAGCCACAACCGGCTTCTCGGCGCTGATTTCATGCGCTTTTTCAACCGGTACCGCTGCAAACTTTGGCGCGAACGGCTTCTCGCCCTGCCCAGGAATGCGGATTTCAACCTCCTGGATATGCTGTCTTGGTTGGTGATCCATCACCATCGGCAACACGACTGCGACCACGGAAACGAACGCAACAGCACCAACCAGACGGCGTCGGGCGCGTTTTTTGATATGCAACTGTACGTCTGTGTCTTCCATAAGCTAAGGCTTTTCCCGTAGCGCCGTGAGCGCCCCGGCTACCGTGTGGAACGATCCAAAGGCCAAGATTCTATCACTTTCCCCGGCGCTACCCTTAGCTGCCTTCATGGCAGCCTGCGGCGAGTCATAGCAGCGAACGTCACCACCCAGTTGCCCGGCAATAATAATGTCCTTCAATGTATCTGCTGCCGTACCTCGCAAACCATCCAGCGTTGCGGCATACCAGTAATCGACTTTGCCAATGAGAGGCAGCAATGCGCCCGCAATATCCTTGTCGCTCAACATGCCAAGCACGACATGAGTTTGGTTAAAAAAACCCATGCTCGACAGGTTGTCGGCCAATACCTTGATCGCCTGCGGATTATGGCCGACATCCAGAACAATCGCTGGCTTGCCCGGCAATACCTGAAAACGGCCAGCCAGTTCGGTTTCGATCAGTCCGGGCCGTATCGCCTGCATGGTTACCGGTAATTTATCGATCAACGCCTCCAGGGCGGCCAGAGCCACCGCTGCGTTATATAGCTGAGTTGGCCCGCGCAAGCCGGGATATGCTAGGGAACGCTTGATCACTTTGTCACCCGAGCGACACCACCAGCGCCACTGCAAGCGGTTTTCGTTGGTTTCAGCACTGGGCCGCTCAAAGCCAAAATCTCGGCCAAGCAGACGCAGATCAGCACCAATCGACAATGCGTGGTCAAGAAGACGCTGCGGTGGCTGCGGGTCACAGCAAAAAGCTGGCTTGCCGGCGCGGTAGATACCAGCTTTCTCAAAGCCGATACTTTCACGGTCTTTACCCAGCCAGTCGGTGTGATCCAGGGCCACAGTGGTCACGATGGAAATATCGGGTTCGTAGGCGTTGACCGCATCAAGTCGCCCGCCGAGGCCAACTTCCAGAATGGCTGCCTCGACGCCTGCTGCGGAGAAAACCTCCCAGGCAGCTAAAGTACCAAATTCAAAATAAGTCAGCGCGACATGACCGGCCGCTTGCCTTGCTGCTTCAACGCGTGCGAATGCTGCACACAAGGCCTCATCGGAAACGGGATGACCATTCAGGCGTACCCGTTCGTTATAAGCCATGAGGTGCGGCGAGGTATAACAGCCGACTTTGAAACCGGCCCGATCAATAATATTTTCGAGATAGGCGCAGGTTGATCCTTTGCCATTGGTTCCACCGACCACAATAACCGGGCAATGCTGGCTTTGGCCGAGCGCATCCTTGACCAGCCGGATGCGATCCAGCCCAAGCTCTATACCTGCCTGCCCCTTGGGGTGCAATCCCTCAAGATGGGACAGCCAGTCGCTAAGCGTCTTCAAGCTGCCGCAGGTAGTTTAAGGAGCAAGCTCAACTGCTGGGCGACTTTGTCGCGCAGTTCGCGACGATCAACAATCATGTCGACAGCGCCTTTTTCAAGAAGAAACTCGGAACGCTGGAATCCTTCTGGCAACACTTGACGTACCGTCTGTTCGATCACCCGCGGGCCGGCAAAGCCAATTAGCGCCTTCGGCTCGGCAATCACCAGATCACCCACGAAAGCGAAAGAAGCTGAAACGCCGCCCATCGTCGGATCGGTCAAGATTGAAATGAAGGGTTGACCGACCTCGGAGAGCTTGGTCAGGGCAGCCGTCGTTTTGGCCATCTGCATCAGGGAGAATAGGCCTTCCTGCATGCGCGCCCCCCCTGAAGCAGAAATACAGATGAATGGCATTTTCTGTTCTACGGCGGTCTGAACCCCACGCACAAATCGCTCGCCAAGCACCGAGCCCATCGACCCACCCATGAAACCAAATTCAAACGCGGCAGCGACCACCGGAATCGTTTTGATACTGCCTTGCAGACAAACCAGCGAATCGCTCTCGCCGGTTGTTTCGCAGGCTTCTTTCAAACGGGTTGGGTAGGACTTGCTATCCTTGAATTTAAGGGTGTCGAACGGAATAACCTCGGCACCGATCTCGAACCGACCTTCTGCATCGAGCAGCAAATCAAGTCGCTGACGTGAACCGAGCCGGTTGTGATGGCCGCATTTGGGGCAAACCTGCATATTGTTGTCGAGATCCGTTGCGTAAAGCACCGCTTCACAAGACGGACATTTGCTCCACAAGCCCTCGGGCAAGCTGGCGCGGCGCGTTGCACCCTCCTCACGCTTGATTTTCGGGGGCAGTGTTTTGGTCAGCCAACTCATTTTTTTACCTCATCCACACCACGACGAATATCTGCCACCAGAGCCTTGACGTTGGCACAAGCAGTTTCAACCGTAGATTTTTCAATTTCTTCAATGATACGACTGCCAACCACAACGGCATCGGCAATACCGGCGATACGCGCGGCGGTAGCTGCATCACGAATACCAAAGCCAACACCGACTGGCAGGCCTGTTTTTTGGCGAATCAACGGCAGTCGCTCAGCCACCGCTTCAACATTCAGCGCACCCGAACCTGTCACACCAGCCAGTGAAACGTAATAAACGTAACCACTGGCAATGCCGGCAACCTGTTCGATACGTGTTGCGGTCGACGTCGGCGCGAGCAGAAAAATCGGATCCATGCCGTGCGCCTTCATTGCAGCACCAAAGGTGGCAGCCTCTTCCGGCGGATAATCAACGATCAAGACTCCATCGACGCCGGCTTGCGACGCGGTAATTGCAAACTTCTCCAGCCCCATTGCCTCGATCGGATTGGCATAGCCCATCAGCACGATGGGGGTCTTGGCATTGGTGGCGCGGAAGGCAATCACCAGCGCCAGCACCTTGCGCAAGGTCATCCCCTTGGCCAGCGCCCGTTCAGATGCACGCTGTATGGTCGGGCCATCCGCCATCGGATCAGAGAAGGGAACACCCAGTTCAATAATGTCGGCACCTGCCTCAACCAGCGTGTGCATGAGCGGCAAAGTCAGCGCGACATCCGGATCGCCGGCGGTAATAAAGGGAATCAGTGCCTTGCGGCCTTCGCCATTGAGACGTTCAAATGCAGATTTGATGCGCGACATCAGAAGACAATCCCTGATTTTTCGGCCACGGTATGCATGTCCTTGTCACCCCGGCCGGAGAGGTTGACCAGCAAAATCTTGTCCTTGCTCATAGAGGGCGCCAGCTTGGCAGCATAGGCCAGCGCGTGGCTGGACTCCAGCGCCGGGATAATGCCTTCGATACGGCATAGCGCATGGAAAGCTGCCAGCGCTTCGCTGTCAGTCACAGGGGCGTACTCGGCACGACCAAGATCCTTGAGCCAGGCGTGTTCCGGGCCAACGCCGGGATAGTCGAGGCCGGCAGAGACTGAATGCGTTTCGATGATCTGGCCATCCTCGTCCTGCAGCAAATAGGTACGATTGCCGTGCAGCACACCGGGCACACCAGCGGTCAGCGATGCCGAGTGACGACCGGTTTCCATGCCCTCGCCAGCGGCTTCAACACCGATCAGGCGCACATCGGGCACATTGATATACGGATAAAAAATACCCATTGCATTGGAGCCACCACCAACACAGGCAATCACCGCATCCGGCTGACGTCCGGTCATTTCCGGCATTTGCTCCAGACACTCTTCACCGATGATTTTCTGAAAGTCACGCACCAGCATGGGATAAGGGTGTGGCCCCGCAACGGTTCCGATGATGTAAAAAGTATTGTGGATGTTGGTGACCCAATCACGCATCGCTTCGTTAAGCGCATCCTTTAGCGTCTTCGAACCCGACTCAACCGGCACAACCGTCGCACCAAGCAACTTCATGCGATAGACGTTGGCGGCCTGACGTTTTACGTCCTCGCTGCCCATATAAACCACGCATTCCATACCGTAACGGGCGGCAACGGTCGCCGTCGCGACACCGTGCTGGCCGGCACCGGTTTCAGCAATCACGCGCGGCTTGCCCATGCGCTTGGCGAGCATGGCCTGCCCGATGCAGTTATTCACTTTATGGGCGCCGGTATGGTTCAAGTCTTCACGTTTCAGGTAAATCTGCGCGCCACCGAGCATTTCCGACCAGCGCTTGGCGTGGTAAATCGGCGATGGCCGGCCGACGAAATGCTTCAGCTCGTATTCATATTCGGCACGGAAGGCCGGATCGGCCTGCGCAACCGCATAAGCCGCCTTCAGTTCATCAAGCGCACCAAACAGCGTCTCGGCAACAAAAACACCGCCATAGGGGCCGAAATGGCCCTGAGCATCGGGAAAATTATATTGTTTCATCGGCTTTCCGTACTGCTGCCACGAAGGCAGCTATTTTCGAGTGATCCTTGACGCCTTTGCTCTTTTCTACACCGGAGGAAACATCAACCGCAACGGGACGGACGCGTTCGATGGCCTCCCCAACATTGATTGCGGTCAACCCGCCAGAAAGCACCAAAAATCCAGACAGATTGGGCGGAATCAGTGTCCAGTCAAAAACATGGCCACCACCACCGTAACCATCCACAAATGCATCCAACAGCAGCCCCCGGGCGTCAGGAAATGAGCGGGCGAATTCTACCAGATCAAGCCCCGGCCTCACCCTTGCTGCACGCAGATAGGGGCGGGCAAACTGTCGACAATAGGCGGCATCCTCGTCGCCATGAAATTGCAGAATATTGATTGGTGCAGCTTCACACGCCGCGCGCACAAGCTCAGGCGATTCATTGACGAACAAGCCCACCACATCAATGAATGGTGGAATCCGTTTGGCCAATTCGGCCGCCCTTGGCGGCGTTACATAACGTGGGCTGGGCGGGTAAAAAACAAAGCCAATCGCATCCGCCCCCGCAGCAACAGCCGCATCAACATCTTCTTCGCGCGTCAAACCGCAGATTTTTATTCGCAAAGCAGCACTCCATCGAGAAAATCGTCTTCCAATACAGGAAGATTCCAGTGCGGTTCGTAAATGGGTCCTCGAAAATACAGGCCATCCGGCGAAAATGTGGGGGCAGCCAACTTGCGATCCTTAGCAAGCAGCAATTCATCAACCCACTCTGGCGCTTGCGCTGCCTTGCCGATCGCGACCAGCGTTCCCACCAGATTACGAACCATGTGGTGCAAAAAAGCACTGGCTTCGAAATCGAACACCATCAAATTCCCGCGTTGGCGAATATCAGCTCGCCAAAGTGTTTTGATCGGCGTTTTAGCCTGGCAATTTGCGGCTCTGAAAGCAGAAAAATCATGCTCACCAATCAATTTTTCGGCTGCAGTCTGCATCAATGACAGATCAAGTGGCAAATGAAACCAACCGACCCGGCCCTGCCACAAACCTGGACGCTGTGCGCGATTAACCAGTAAATAACGGTAGCGCCTACCGCGCGCACTGAAACGAGCGTGAAATTCGTCAGCAACAGGTTGCGCCCAACGTACGGCGACTCCGGCTGGCAAATGCGAATTAACCCCTCGCACCCAAGCGCTCAAAGGCCGCTCAACTTCTGTTTCAAAATGCACAACTTGCTGCGTTGCATGGACGCCGGCATCGGTTCGGCCTGCACAGATGACGCCTACCGCCTGCCCGGCAATTTGGGCCAGGGCAAATTCAAGGGCATCCTGCACGGTTTGCCCCTGAGCCTGGCTCTGCCAGCCACAAAAACCAGTTCCGCAATATTCGAGGCCAAGCGCAAATCTCATAGCAATACACTCCCGAGCAAACCGGACAACACTATCGTTACAAACCAAGTATCGCTTGAGCGCCATGCCGGCAAGGAAATCAGCAAAGTTTCCGGCCCGTTTGGTTTGGCCTGGTATACCAGCATCTGCTGCCAGGCGCCTTTTTCCAAGGGTGTTTTTAGGTTCTCCAGGACAAGGGAGAGACGGACAACCAGACGATCCGTAGTAAACCATCGCCCTTCAAATGGCCTCAGCAATCCCGACAACGCTGACACTAAGCCAATACGGCCAAGCCGACCGAACAGCCAGGACAGAAAGCCAAGCATGAAGATTAGGCGTGATACATGCAAATTCGCAGCCGATACTCCCTCCCAAGTCGGCGCCCAAGCATGATCGAACAAAGCCTCTCCGGGCACTCCGTAGGCGAGAACCAACCAGAGACACAACAGAAGCCAGCGGGCACGATCAACAAACTGCCACCACGCGGGCAGAACAGGGCGCGCAAAGAGAAAGATGCCCAAGGCACCGCCGAGAATAAAGGGGTAGCCCAAAAACTGAATGGCCACAATTGTGGCCAACCAAGTAATCAGCAAGCTTGTCGGATGCAATTCTGGCCCTAAAAAAAGCATATGGCCCCACGCAGGGGCCATATGGCGTTCACGAAAACGAATTCTACTCGCCTATGCGCCCAAGTATCTCACGCGCCTGCTCAACCAAGTCCGGCGAACCTTCAAGCGTGACCTCTTGGAGCAATTCACGGGCACCTTCGAGATCACCCATTTCTTCATAAGCTTTGGCAAGATCGAGTTTGGTACTGACTTCTTCACGCAGAGCATCAGAAATTTCCGCTACCGCAGGTGCGGGAGACTCAGCTTCAACTGGCGCGGGCTTGGCAAAATCACTATTCAAAACCGGCACAGACTGGACAGGGTCATCCGAAGACAAATCGAGATTGATCGAACCAATATCGTAGCTTGGTACATGCATAGGCTGACCAAGAACGCTCGAATCAGTCAACCGAACATCAAAATCAAGGGACTCTTCATCATCGATAACTGGCGACGGTGCTGGCTCGGCAGATAATGAACCCAGCATTGCCTCATCAACATCCCCCACCGCCATGCGCATGACATCGGGATTAACAACAGTCGCCGAGGATTGTCCGGCATTCATATCCAGCTCGAAATCACCCAAAGCTTCGACGGCAGAATCGTTAGAACTTGCGTCCAATGTTTCATTGCCGACAAAGGTGCTAACCATTTCGCTCATGGCCAAATCTTCGGCCAATGATGACTTCTCATCAAAATCGTTATCAGGCACCACCTGCGTTTCGTTACCAACAAAGGTGCTGGTCAGCGCATCCATGGGACGCATGACCATGGTGCCTTCGGGTGAGAAATCAGGCCCTTCTTCTTCGGCCAAAATTGATCGGACATTGGTAGCCGAACCAAGATCGAAATCAATGATATCCGTCTCAAGCGGTTCAGGAGATGCATCAGCAGTGACAGCCAATGGATCAGAATCGACACCAAGATCGAAGTCCAGGGCATTTGCGTCGCCCGTTCCTATGGTGCTGACAAATTCAGCCTCAGGCACCGGCTCAGCAACCGAAGGACGAATCGGCTCAACATTGGTTGTACCGAGATCAAAATCCAGGCTCATTACATCGTCGACCGCAACAGCTTCATCAGGCAGACCAAGATTGATATCTGGCTCGACCTCTGGAAGCACCAGGGAGTCTTCAATCAAGGAAGCAGGTTCTGCAGCCTGACCGATGAAAGTATCATCGAGATTAGGCTCAGCCAGAGCCGCTTGAGCGAGTGTGCCAGCTGAAACAGCCAGTGTTGCCTTAACCACCTCTGGAGAAACAATCATCGTGGCATCCGCATCGAATGCCGGCGAGGAAGCGCCATGCCCGGAATATAGTGGATTCTCAGGGTCCAGACCGGCCCCCATTGCGGCGACTTTCGCCCACTCTGGTCCGCTACCCCCTGTTTGTGCGTACAACTCGCTGGCCAGCGTCTCGAATTGCTTCAGACTCTTACGATTTGCGTAAATCTCAAGCAACTTGGCGTGAATCGCCGTACGCTGCGGATCCTTTTGCAGGGCCTCAATGAGAATTTCTTCAGCCTGCGCATCACGCCCATAAGCCATATAAACATCGGCTTCAGCAACCGGATCAACCTCATCGGTATCTATAGTTCCCGGACCTGTCTGACTGAAATCGCCGGTTTGCGGCGGCGTATTGCCAGTATCCACACTCTGACCACCGGTCATGCGGAAAACCGAATTTGGACCAAGACTGGAAGGCCCTGGCGCAGCAGTTGTTTCAGCCGGACCAACGTTGCGGCGGCGTTTGTAGAAGAAATATCCGGCCAGCAAGGCCAGAATGCCACCACCACCGGCCAGCGGCAATAAATTCTCTTCAACGAAGCTCGGTTCGGGTTCAGGCTCTGGCGGCGGCAGTGCCTTTTTCGGCGGTGGAGGTTTTACTTCTGGAGCCATAACAGGTGTGGGGGGTTCCAGCGGTTTCGTTGCTTCGACAGGATCGGCCGGTTTAACTGCTTCCGGCTTGGCCACTTCAGGCGCCTTGGGAACCTCGACCGGTTTTACTTCTTCTACTGTTTTTACTGGAGCAACCGGCGCTGGAGGCGCTTTCGGCTCCTCTTTTTTCACTGTCGCCTGCTGCTGTAGTTCTGCCAACTTCTGGCTCTTGGTCTCAACCAGTTTCTGCAATTCGCCAAGATTTTTCTCGAGTTGCGCCAAGCGATCCTGCGCATCCTTGAGCGCCCTGTCCTTGGCAACAGCATCTTCATTGGCTTTGGCTACCGCAGCAGCCTGTGCAGCCATTTCAGTACGCGAAATCTTGACCTGATCTTTTGCTGGCTCGGCTGGTGCAGCCTTATCCTCAACCTTGGGAACTATTTTCCCGGCGGCGACCTGTATTCCGCCATCAACCTTGGCCGGCCCTTGTGCTGTTGCAGTTGCAAGTTTCTGGCGATAGGCATTCCAGTCGTTGGACTGGGCCACGTAGACCTTGCGCGCATCAGACTGCGGCACAGCCTCAATTGCGGATTTATCAGGAATACTGAGAATGGCACCGGACTTCAGACGATTGATATTGTTGCCAATAAAGGCATCTGGATTGTTTTTATACAAACCAACCAGCATCTGCTCAAGCGAAACGCCTTCCGGCTTGGTTTCTGCAGCAATTTTACGCAGCGTCTCACCCTGGTGAACGAGATGTGTATCACCACTTGCCACCGGTTTCGGCACAGCAACCGGTTTCGGAACCACAGGAGCGGGCTTTGGCGGCGCAGTTCTACGCGGCGCTGGCTCACCGCCCCCCCCCGGAACCATCTCGACAATTTTTGCCTCAGCCACAGCAACCGGCCGGCTTGCCGATTTATTCGCAAACTCATCAGGCGGATCAAGCAGGAAGGTATATTCGCGAACCAGTCTACCGGCCGGCCAGTTCAGTTCAACCAAAAAGTCGAGGAATGGCTCGTTGACCGGCTTCGATGAACTAACCTTAATGACCTGACCGTTGCCGCGCTTTTCGACCGTAAACCGCAAATCAAGGAGCGCCGAGGCGTAATCAATCCCCGCTTGTCGGAACGCATCCTGTGGCGCAAGACGTGCAGTCATGCCCGTCGCTTCTTCGCGTGTGGCATTGACCTCAAGTTCCGCTCGCAGCGGCTGCCCAAGACCTGATAGCACCGTAATCTTGCCTAGCCCCGCGGCTTCCGCAAACCATGGCGAGACGGCCAAACAAGACGCTACCGCAGCGACTGCAGCACGTTTTTTGAAATTTGATCTCATCGTATTTTTCACGGCGCCACCCGAGCGTCGACTTTGGGACTTTCAAATTAACATCATGGACTTAGCAAAGCAAGCTAAACCTGCTTCTCATTTAGTCATATTTTTGCATATTCCCAACAAGTAAAATGGGGCCGCAGCCCCATTTTACTTGTTGGGCAATTCAGGCTCAGGCCTCGAGCAGAATACGCAACATGCGACGCAGCGGCTCGGCAGCGCCCCACAACAACTGGTCGCCGCAGGTAAAGGCCGCCAGATATTCCGGCCCCATCGCCATCTTGTGCAGACGACCCACCGGAACAGTCAGCGTGCCAGTAACAGCCGCTGGCGTCAATTCGCGCTCGGAGATTTCGCGATCATTCGGCACGACCTTCGCCCACGGATTGGCCTTGGCCAGCATGTCGCTGATTTCGTCGAGCGGCACATCCTTTTTGAGCTTGATGGTCAGCGCCTGACTATGGCAACGCATCGCGCCGATACGCACGCACAGGCCATCAATCGGGATCGAACCCGGTGAACGGAACGCTGGACGACCAAGAATCTTGTTGCATTCGGCTCCACCCTTCCACTCTTCCTTGGATTGACCGCCTTCAACTGGCACATCGATCCATGGAATCAGGGAGCCGGCCAGCGGGGTATTGCGGAAATTCTTTTTCGGGAAGGCATCGGAACGAATCGTCTCAGCCACTTTGCGGTCGATATCGAGAATCGCCGAAGCCGGATCAGCCAGCAGATCAGCAACGGACGAGTGGATGGCACCCATCTGCGAAATCAGCTCACGCATGTTCTGCGCACCGGCACCGGAAGCGGCCTGATATGTCATCGACGATGCCCATTCGATCAGATCATTCTGGAACAGACCACCGAGGCCCATCAGCATCAGCGAAACCGTGCAGTTGCCGCCAATCCAGTTTTTGCCGCCCTTGGCCAATGAATCCTTGATCACGTTCATATTGACCGGGTCGAGCACGATCACCGCATCATCGGCCATGCGCAATGCGGATGCTGCATCAATCCAGTGACCATTCCAGCCGGCCGCACGCAGTTTGGGGAAAACTTCCTTGGTGTAATCACCCCCCTGACAAGTGATGATGATTTCGCACTGTTTCAGCGCGTCGACCGACGAAGCGTCCTGCAACGGCAGGGAAGCTTCCTTGCCGCCGAGAACCGGTGCCTTGCCGCCAGCAGCGGAAGTTGAAAAATAAACGGGATCGATATAAGCAAAATCACCCTCTTCCACCATGCGTTGCATGAGGACGGAACCGACCATACCGCGCCAACCTACCAGACCGACTTTTTTCATAACATCACTCTCCGTTCAGATTCTTTTTTACAGCGCCGCCAGCACGGCGTCGCCCATTTCCTTGGTGCCAACCTTGTTGGTACCGCGCTCGTAGATGTCGCCAGTGCGATAGCCCTGCGCCAACACCTTTTTGACCGCATTTTCAATGCGCAGTGCCTGCTCTTCCAGACCAAAAGTGTAACGTAGCATCATTGCGGCGGACAAAATGGTGGCCAGTGGATTGGCAATGCCCTTGCCTGCAATATCCGGCGCGGAACCATGCGATGGCTCGTACAGCCCTTTGTTTTTTTCATCTAGCGACGCAGAGGGCAGCATGCCGATTGATCCAGTCAGCATCGAGGCTTCGTCAGACAAGATATCGCCGAACATGTTGCCGGTGACCATCACGTCAAACTGCTTGGGCGCCTTGAGCAACTGCATCGCCGCATTGTCGACCAGCATGTGCGACAACTCGACATCCGGGTAATCCTTGGACACCTCGATCATGACATCGCGCCAGAGCTGAGTGCATTCCAGCACGTTCATCTTGTCGACCGAACACAGACGCTTGTCGCGCTTGCGTGCCGCCTGGAAGGCAACGTGACCAATGCGGCGAATTTCTGACTCGCTATAAACCATCGTATTGAAACCGACACGCTCACCGTTTTCTTCACGAATACCGCGCGGCTGGCCGAAATAAATATCACCAGTCAGTTCGCGAATGATCAGCAAATCCATGCCGGCAACGACTTCAGGTTTCAGCGTGGAAGCATTGGCCAGTTCCGGATACAGAATGGCCGGACGCAGGTTGGCGAACAAGTTGAGATCCTTGCGGATACCTAGCAGACCACGCTCCGGACGCTTTTCGCGCGGCAGGGTATCCCATTGCGGGCCACCCACAGCGCCGAGCAGAATGGCGTCGGCTTCGCGGGCCAGCTTTTGCGTCGCTTCGGGATAAGGGTTGCCGGTCGCTTCGACCGCTCCGCCACCCAGCAACGCCTCTTCCATCTCGAATTGTAGATCGAGTGAATTCAGTACACGCACGGCTTGCGCAGTAATTTCAGGACCGATGCCGTCACCCGGCAGAACACAAATTTTCATAATTCTTCCTTGTTACGAAAACAGCCAAGGCTGATTGATGCGACGCTTCTCTTCAAACTCACGAATTTTTTCGGCATGGCGCAAAGTCAGGCCAATATCGTCCCAGCCATTGATCAGACATTCCTTGCGGAAAGCGTCAATCTGGAATTGAATTCCATAGCCATCCGGACGAATCACGGCTTGAGCCTGCAAATCGACCACCAGTTTGTAACCCGGCGTTGCCTCGACCTGCTTGAACAAAGCCTCAATCTCAGTCGCCGGCAGAACGATGGGAACAATACCGTTTTTATAGCAGTTATTGAAGAAAATATCGGCAAACGATTCAGCAACAATTGCTTTGAAACCAAAGTCGAGCAGCGCCCACGGCGCATGTTCGCGCGAACTGCCGCAGCCGAAATTGGCGCGCGTCAATAGCACCTCGGAGCCTTGATAGCGTGATTGATTGAGTACGAAATTCGGATTTTTCGGACGATGGGTCGCATCCTGACCTGGTTCACCGACATCCATATAACGCCATTCGTCAAAAGCATTCGGGCCGAAACCGGAACGTTTGATTGACTTGAGGAACTGCTTGGGAATGATGGCATCGGTATCGACGTTATTACGATCGAGCGGCGCTACCAAACCTTCAAGACGGGTAAATTTATCCATGACTTATTCTCAGAGGATGTCACGCACGTCAGCAAAGCGACCGGCAATTGCCGCCGCTGCAGCCATTGCCGGACTGAGCAGATGGGTACGCCCACCCGGCCCCTGCCGACCTTCGAAGTTGCGATTAGAGGTCGAGGCACACCGTTCGCCTGGCTCCAGACGGTCGGCATTCATCGCCAGACACATTGAACAACCCGGCTCGCGCCATTCAAATCCGGCGGCAAGGAATACCTTGTCCAGACCCTCGGCTTCAGCCTGACGCTTGACCAGGCCAGAACCCGGCACGGCCAGCGCCAACTTGACGGAGGGTGCTATATGGCGGCCCTTCAGAACGGAAGCCGCTTCACGCAAATCTTCGATACGGGAATTGGTACACGAACCGATAAATACCTTGTCGATGCTGATCTGGTTCATTGGCGTATTCGGATTCAAACCCATGTATTGCAGGGCACGCTCCATTCCTTCGCGCTTGACCGGATCGCTCTGCTTGGCAGGATCAGGTACGTTGGCATCGATTGCCACGACCATTTCCGGCGAGGTACCCCAGGTCACTTGCGGGCGAATGTCTTCCGCCTTGAGCGTTACGACACGGTCGAATTGCGCGCCAGTGTCGGACTGCAGGGTGCGCCAATAGGCCACGGCATTGTCCCAAACCTCGCCTTTGGGCGAGAACGGACGACCACGCAAATATTCGATGGTTTTATCGTCGACCGCAACAAATCCCATGCGGGCGCCGCCTTCGATGGCCATATTGCACAGGGTCATGCGACCTTCCATGCTCAGGCCGCGAATCGCACTGCCGCCGAATTCGATGGCGTAGCCGGTGCCGCCGGCGGTGCCGATGGTGCCGATAATGGCCAGCGCTACATCCTTGCCGGTGACGCCCTTGCCGAGCCTGCCTTCGACGGCGACTAGCATGGTTTTGGATTTTTTCTGCAGCAGGCACTGGGTGGCCAGCACATGCTCGACTTCCGAGGTGCCGATTCCGTGCGCCAGACAGGCAAATGCGCCGTGCGTCGAGGTATGCGAATCACCACAAACCACAGTCATACCAGGCAACGTGGCGCCGTTTTCCGGACCGACAACATGGAGAATACCCATGCGCTGATCCTTGAACGGAAAATAGGCCAGTGCGCCGACTTCACGGATGTTGGCATCCAGCGTTTCAACCTGCTGCCGCGAAATGGGATCTTTAATACCTTCATCCCAGTGATCGGTCGGCGTATTGTGATCCGGCGTTGCAACAATGGATGAAACACGCCACGGCTTGCGGCCAGCCAACTTGAGGCCTTCAAAGGCCTGCGGGCTGGTCACTTCGTGAACGAGGTGACGATCAATATAGAGAAGTGCCGTGCCGTCTGGTTCAACATGGACGACATGATTCTCCCAGAGTTTGTCGTAAAGTGTCTTCGACATGAGGTGCTTTTGATGGGCTGTAAAGCATTGAATTATGGCACAGGATCGCCGGTTTTTTCCTCGCAGACGGCGTCGACCGGTGCATCTTCAAGCACCCAGCGCCAAACCAGCCAGAAACCGATCAAAGCAAAAAATGCAGCCAGCGTAAAGGTCCAGCCCGCACCCCAATCATCCCAGGTAGCACCGCTAATCAATGCACCAAGCAAGCCGCCTGCGCCAAATGAAAGACTGGAATAAAGTGCCTGCCCGCGGCCTTGAGCACGCCCGGGAAACCACAGGTTGACGGCAGCAATCGATGCCGCGTGATAAGCGCCAAAAGTCAGCCCGTGCAACACCTGCACAAACACCATGAGCGCCACCGACTCGACCCCCCAGCCCATGAGCAAAAAGCGCAACACTGCCGCAGCAAAACTGGCGAGCAAAATAATGCGCAAGGAGAAACGCCTGGAAAGCCGCGCCATCCACATGAAGACAAAAATCTCGGCAACCACCCCAAGCGACCACAAGGCACCGACTTCAGTCTTGCTGTAACCATGTCCGGCCAGATGGATCGAATAAAAAACGTAGAACGCCCCGTGTGCAGCAGACATCGCGAAGCAGGCAAGCATCAGCGCCCGAACTTTTGGACGACAGAGGATTTCGGCAACCGATTGCGTATTATGCGAATGCGCAGAAGGTGGCGACTCGGGCAAAACCAGCGCAACAGCCAGAATGCCAATCAGGATAGTCCAGCAGACCCAAAGAATGCTGACCGGCGGCATCAGATCAAGCACCGCACCGGTACCCATGACCGCGATGATGAAACCGATTGAACCCCACAACCGAATACGACTGTAACGCCCGCGCTCCTCGCGCAGATGATCGAAAGTCAGTGTTTCAACCAGCGGCAGCGCGGCACTCCAAAAGAACGCGAGGACGGCCATCGCCAGCAACATGGCGGGCAATTTGTCGAGCCAGAAAAAAGCGCTGAAACCGGCCAGGGAAATGGCGCCAGCCAGGCGAATGATTGCCACCCGCTGACCAAAGCGGTCAGCCAGCCAGCCCCACAGATTGGGGCCAAAGAGGCGCATCAACTGCATTTGCGACATCAGCAGACCGATGTCCCAGGCAGAAAAATTCAGGGATTGGAGATAGAGCCCGAAATAGGGCGAAAACGCGCCAATGAAGGCGAAATAGAAGAAGTAATAGCCCGAGAGGCGCCAGTAAGGTAAGGCGTGCATCCGGTGATTTTACCGGACGCACCGTCGGGCAGAGGCGCTAATCAGGCCTTGGCAGACTGCTGGCCGGCACGGAAGGCCAGCAGCATGTGGTAAAGCGCATCTTTCAATTGAACGCGCTGCTTCTTCATATCTTCAATAGTGAAATCAGCCACTGGCATGTCATGCTCTTCGAGGTCTTCAACCTTGCCGGTCAGGCGATGGTAAGAAGCAAACAGCTTGGCGAAATGGGCATTACCGGTCTTGAGCGCGTGAATTGCGTCATTGAATTCCGGGAATTCGGAATGAAGATCGTGGTGATCTACTTGCATGAGGTTCTCCCTGTAAAGCAATTTCGCCCTTACGAGCGGAAAAAAGCAAAGATTTTACGCGATTTTTGCCGGAATGCGTGGCGTTTGGCATACCACATCACCACATTGCGCACGATGGCGTAGAGCATGATCGATCAAAACCAGCGCCAGCATGGCTTCGGCAATCGGCGTCGCGCGGATGCCGACACACGGATCATGACGCCCCTCGGTGGCTACTTCGATGGCATTGCCATGGCTGTCAATCGAACGACGCGGCTGAGCAATTGACGAGGTGGGCTTGATCGCCATATTGACGACAATCTCCTGCCCGGTCGAAATGCCACCCAGCACGCCTCCCGCGTAGTTGCTGGCAAAGCCCTGCGGTGTCATTTCGTCACCATGTTCGCTGCCTTTTTGCGCCACAGACGCAAAACCCGCGCCGATTTCAACGCCCTTGACAGCGTTGATGCCCATCATGGCGTAGGCAATTTCGGCATCCAGTCGGTCATAGACCGGCTCGCCCCAGCCCGGTGGCACGCCGGTAGCAGTCACGGTGATTTTTGCGCCAACCGAATCGAGCGATTTGCGCAGGCTGTCCATGTAAGTTTCGAGCTGCGGAACAATCGCAGCGTTGGGCGCAAAGAAGGCGTTGCTGCCAATATACTCAGCCGAAACAAAAGGGATTTCAATCGGACCCAGTGCGCTCATCCAGCCGCAAATACTGACGCCATAACGTTCAAACAGCCACTTGCGGGCAATTGCCCCGGCGGCCACACGCACAGCGGTCTCACGGGCGGACGAACGGCCGCCGCCGCGATAATCGCGAAAACCGTATTTGTGGGTGTAGGTGTAATCGGCATGGCCGGGGCGGAAGGTTTCGGCGATATTGCCGTAATCCTTGCTGCGTTGGTCCTGATTGCGGATCAACAGGGCAATCGGTGTGCCGGTGGTTTTGCCTTCAAAGACACCGGAGAGAATCTCGACGCTGTCCGGCTCACGGCGTTGTGTGACATGGCGCGAGGTGCCCGGTTTGCGACGATCCAGTTCGGCCTGAATATCGGCCTCGCAGAGCGCCAGGCCCGGCGGGCAGCCATCAACGACGCAACCGATGGCCGGGCCATGCGATTCGCCAAACGATGAAACAGTAAACAGGGTGCCAAAAGTATTGCCGGACATGGTTAGCAGCGCTCTAATAGGGATACAGGAGTTTAACATGCCGAGAAAAAAGACCCCTTTTTCGCCGTCGACCGTAACACATTCACCAACAACGCCACCGGTTGGCAAAAAGACTTCTACGAGCACCCCCAAGACGCCAGCAAAACCCGACAACCGCTGGCAACGCAGTAAGCGTTACGGCTGGGACAGCCGCTAATTTCAGACAACAAAAAAGCGGCCGCAGCCGCTTTTTCATCAACTCGAACAAAAATCAGTCCTGTTTTTCGTCAGGCCAGTTCTTGATGTAGCTCTTCAATAGCTTGTTTTCGAGATTCTGTTCTTCAAGCACAGCTTTGGCGACGTCGAGGAAAGAAATGACACCGATCAGCGTATCGTTATCAAGCACCGGCAAATAGCGTGAATGCTTTTCGATCATCAGGCGGCGCAGGTCGTTAGCTTCCATTGAGGGAATCGCAATAACCGGATCCTTGACCATGACATCGCCCACCGTCACGCCAACCGGGCAAGCGTCGTGCGCCTTGAGGGCGAGCATGACTTCGCGGAAGGTCAGCATGCCGGCCATCTTGCCGCCGTCCATGACAACCAGCGAGCCAACGTCCAGTTCAGCCATGGTATCGATCGCCGCGGACAGCAATTGCTGTGGTGTTGCGGTATAGAGGGTTCCCCCCTTAAGGCTGATGATCTCCCTGACCTGCATATTGCTCTCCGATAATTATTTATTGAATTGATGATGCTAAAGCATTCAAACCTTTTGGGGAAGGCTGCTCGCAACCTCATCCGGATTCACCGTAGTTTGGTTAATGACGCGAACTTCGCGTTGCGGGAAAGGAATGGAGATATTGTTTTCACGGAATGCGCGCCAGATGGCGAGATTGACATCCGACGTGACATTGCCGCGCCCTTCCTCAGGGTCGGCAATCCAGAAACCGAGTTCAAGATTGATCGCGCTATCGGCAAAGATAGTCAGAAACACTTTGGGGCCGGGATCATTGATCACGCGTGGCTGAGCTGACGCAGCCTCTACCATCAGGCGCATGGCAAGTTCAATGTCGGTGCTGTAGGAAACACCAACCGTGGTGACGAGCCGCAAACGGCTGTCAGAGTAAGTCTGGTTCTGTACCACGCTGCCGATCAGCGTTTCGTTTGGCACAATAAATTCAGTGCCACCAGGGTGCTTGAGAACGGTGTAGCGGGTTGTGATCTGCGTCACCATGCCGGCATCAGCACCTACCTGCACGACATTGCCAATGCGGATCGAGCGATCCAGCAGGATGATGAATCCGGACACATAGTTGCTGGCGATCTTCTGCAATCCAAGACCGAGACCCACACCCAGTGCGCCGGTAAAGACAGAAAGCGCCGTCATGTCGATGCCGACCAGCGCCAGGCTGGCGACAATGGCGATCAGCGTCAGCAATGCCTTGGCGACACGAATTCCGACTATACGCAAACTGGAGTCAATACTATCGACTCTCATCAGCCGGTTTTCAATGATTCCGGCAATCCACAAGGCGATAACCACGGTCAGGAAAACCGTGAATGCGCCATGAATCATCATCCACAGATCAATGCGCTGTTTACCGAGGAGAACGCTGACACTTTCCAGCGATTCAATGACATCGGGCGCCAGATCAGTGATGTAGAGTGCCAGCCAGCCCCAGATCAACAGCGAGATAATTCGCTCCCAGGCGGTCAGCCACGCGGCTCTGGGAAATGCCTGACGCAAGACAAAAATCACCCCACGGACCAGCGCCATCGAACCGAGTAGCGGCAAGGCCAACTTGAGTAAATTCACGTGCACAAAAGGCTTGAGCACCAATACACCAACACCAATCAGGAATGCTCCCGACAACGGAAAGATCAGCCGTGAACTGATATCGGTGAGCCGCCCCGCACCCTCTTCATGTCGCCGGCGCCACATAAAGGCAAGCAGCATGGCACCGCCCAAACAAACAACCAGCGCCAGCACCTGCCAGATAAAATCCGGCTGGCTTAAATCGGCCCACAGCTCATTAAAAAGTTGCAGGGCTGGGGACTTCTGACTCATGCTTTTCTATCCAGTACAGCGGCAAAGAAGCCGTCGGTATGATGCTGGTGCGGCAACAGACGCAACATGTCGCCTTCCAGCGTGACGCCATGTTTGGCCAGCACGCTCGACGCCGGGGTCAGTGTAAATTCAGGATGACTGGCGAGGAAAGACTCGATGATGGCATCGTTTTCAGCGGCCAGCAGGCTGCAAGTGGCATAAACCACACGGCCACCAGGACGCACCAGTTTGGCGGCAGCATCGAGAATGGCGGCTTGTTTGACCGTCAGTTCGACAACTGATTGCTCACTCTGCCGCCATTTGAGATCTGGATTGCGGCGCAATGTACCGAGGCCGGAACACGGGGCGTCGACCAGCACACGGTCGATTTTGCCGGCCAGACGCTTGATCTTGGTGTCGCGTTCGTGGTCGATGCGCGCCGGATGGACGTTGGACAGGCCAGAGCGCGCCAGTCGCGGCTTCAGTTTAACCAAGCGTTTATCGGACACGTCGAAGGCGTAAAGGCGCCCGGTATTTTTCATCAAGGCCCCCAACAACAGCGTCTTGCCGCCTGCGCCGGCGCAGAGATCAACCACCATTTCGCCGCGCTTGGGTTCAAGCAGATAGCCTAGCAACTGGCTACCTTCGTCCTGCACTTCAAAAGCACCCTCAAGGAACAGCGGGTGCTTGGCCAGTGCTGGTTTCTCGCGCAAACGAACGGCAGTCGGCGACAGCGTGCCAGGCATGGCGGCGATGCCATCCGCCGCCAGTCGTTGCAGCAACGCCTCGCGGGTGGTCTTGATCGTATTGACTCGCAAATCGAGCGGCGCAGGCTGATTCAGGGAATGCGCCAGCTTGGCCACTTCCTCGGCGCCAAATTGCGCTTCAAGAGCGGCATATAACCAATCTGGCAGATCGCAGCGCACGGCCGGCGGAAAATCGGTATCCGGCATCGATTTGGCGGCGGCCAGCCATTCTTCTTCGCTGGCTTTGAGCACCGGCGCCAATTCGCGCTGACTCCAGCCCCGCGTGACGGCGAGTGCGGTCAACAGCAAATTGCGGTCGGACAATTTGCCGGCGCAGCGGGCTTCCAACGTGCGCCCACGACGCAACACGGCAAAAACCGTTTCGGCAACAAAGGCGCGGTCGGCATGGCCGAGTTGGCGGTTTTCTTTGAAATAGCGCGAAACGACGGCATCTGCCGGGTGTTCAAAGCGAAGTAATTGGTTAAGAACAGCCTCAGCGTGGGCAAACAGGGCGGGAGTAAAGCGAGCGTTCATGGTGATCCTAGTTCAGTGGCGACCTGCTCGAAGCTTTCGCCCTTTTTATCCGTAAAGCGGATTTTAACCGGCAAGCGCTGTCGATCGAGTGCAATCCAGATTTCAGTTGTGTTATCAGTCAATGCACGCAGGTGCAAAGTGCGAAATCGCCCGGCTGGCACCTCAATTTCCTCTTCGCCGAGCGAATCCAGGGTGTAACGCTCGTATTTCTTGCCGGTGACGACCCCTATCGTGCTGCCTTCTGCCAATTTGCCGAGGTAGGCAAGCTGGTAATTGAGCGAAAGAATGTCCTGTGTACCAGCAGCAATTTCGCGCACGCTGCCATCGCGGGTTAGCGCAACGGTTGCGGTCGACCATTCAAAATCGGCATTTTCTTTGCTATCGGCCCCGTTCTTCAGGCTGCGAAAACTTTCCGGCTGTAACCCGCCAGCCACCATGCGGCCACGACTCTCGACCTCCAGCCGGACCGGTTTGAGCAATGCCGCCAGCCCGCTGGTTTCGGTGATGCCGGTCAGCCGGTAGCGGCCATCCTCGGCAAATTCCCAGCTATGCTCGGCGCGCCCAACCTGCAAGCCGATCGATTCCTTGAAAATTGCGAAACGGATGGTGCCTTTGGCGCCGAGGATGGGCTTGGCCGGCTCGGCGACTGTATTTGTTGCGGTCAACGTCGTTTTTGGCTCAACTTTTTCAGCAGGTGCCTCGACTTGGCTAGACACAACAGGTGTCGTCGGCTTGGCGCTGGTTGCTGGCTTCGTTGTCCGATGTTTTTGTTGCGGTTTGGCGGGCGGACGCACAACTTCAGTTGCAACAGAAGGAGCCGGCGGTGGTGGCTGAATTTCTGCAAGCAAGGTAATCGGCTCCTGCTGACCGCCACCAAACAGGGCGACATCGGTTCCGAACAGCGCGGCGGCGTGAATGGCCAGTGAGCCAGCCAGCGCGAAGACGAAAACGATGGGCATCGCTTGCTTAACGCACCTCGGGCGAGATCAGCACGGCTGTATCGGCCAAGTCAGCCGACAAACGCACCCGACCATTTTCCAGCGTCAATTTATCTTCGGCAAACCAGCGGATGGCCTGCGGATAAACCTTGTGCTCCTGAACCAAAATGCGCGCGGCCAGGCTCTCTTCCGTATCGCCATCAAGCACCGGGATCGCAGCTTGGATGATAACCGGACCGTGATCCAGCGTCGGCGTCACAAAATGGACGGTGCAACCATGAATGCGGACGCCCTCTTCCAGCGCCCGTTGATGCGTGTGCAAGCCGGGGAAGGAAGGCAGCAGGGAAGGATGAATATTCATCAGGCGACCTGCGTAGTGGCGCACGAAACCTTCGCTCAAAATCCGCATGAAGCCAGCCAGGACGACCAGGTCCGGGTTGAACTGATCGATGCATTCAGCCAGCGCCGCATCAAAAGCTTCGCGTCCGGCAAATGCCTTGTGATCGATGAAATGCGCAGTGATTCCCGCCCTGGAAGCCGTTTCAAGCCCTTTGGCATCAGGCCGGTTGCTGATCACTGCCGCAATATTGACCGGCAATTGCCCAGCATCACGGGCGGCGATCAACGCCTCCATATTGCTGCCACGGCCGGAAATCAGAATGACGATATTTTTCATTTGAGGATACTAATTGGTAAAAAGAGGGAGGTAGCGACTGCATGAGTCAAACGCGAAAGCCCGCGACCATTGCGGTCTGCAACAATTTTCGCCATAAAGTCCAGAAGCCCCATCAGGCGCCCGAATTCACGCTCGAAAGATAAATTACGATTGGCCGGGTCCAGTTCGTTTGATAGCAGGAAAAGTTTGCCTGCCGAGTCGCGGTCATTACCCAGCTTCCAGACAGCCACTTCCATGTTGCGCGCGCAGTTGAAGAGTTTCTGTTCATTGAGCGCATCGAGGATGTAATACTCTTCCTTGTGCTCAAACGCCGCGTCGGCCATGGTCAGCAGACCCAACATCAAGGCGGCGACGCGATCTCCGGTGTAGGTTTCAGTAAACGCCAGCGAAGCGGCCGGACCTTCGCGCAAACCACCCAGTTCCGGCAGGCTGCGGTAGAAACGGTTTTTCAGCCGGGCCAGCGCCGCCTCTCGACTATCAACACCGGCTTTTTTCCATTCCTTTGGATTGCGTTTGTAGAGCTTGTCGGCAATCAGCAGCAGACCTTCAATCACCTCGGCGCGATTGGTATCGGCGATACGATCAACCTCGCTTTTGGCCAGATATTTGATATCGACCGTCGATTCCGTTTTGCCATCCTTGCCCATTTTGGTTGCGCAACCGGCAACCATCAGGGCCAACAGGATGACCAGCCAGCGCATCAGGCTTCCCGTGTTTTCAGATAGCCGATGCCGATTGGAATCAACGAGGAAACGACGATGCCAATAATGATCAACGACAAATTCTGTTTCACCCACGGGATATTACCGAGCCAGTAACCGGCCAGACAAAGCGAAACCACCCAACTGATCGCGCCGACCAAATTGAAAAAGGTGAATTTGGCATAGGACATGGCGCCGATGCCGGCAACAAAGGGGGCAAAGGTACGAAACAAGGGCAGAAAACGCGACAGGACCAATGTTTTGCCGCCATGCTTTTCGTAAAACTCATGCGTTTTGATCAAGGCATTTTTGTTGAAAAAGCGCGAACTCTCCCAGTGGAATACCTTGGGGCCAAGGAAACGCCCGATCTGGTAATTGACCATGTTGCCGAGAATAGCGGCAGCAGAAAGAACGCCCATCAGCACAAAGACATCCATCCCCCCTTCGCCAAGCGCGGCCAGCGCACCGGCCACAAAAAGCAGCGAATCGCCGGGCAGGAAAGGGGTTACTACAAAACCGGTTTCAGCGAAAACGATGAAAAACAAAATGCCGTAAATCCACAAACCGTACTGCTGCACCAGGATAGCCAGATGCTTGTCGAGATGAAGAACGATATCAATGAACTGCGAGAGGTATTCCATGCGTCAGCGCCGGGGATAAAAACAGGGGGCATTTTACCCCAAGGTATAATCCCGCCATGCCGACGATTGCCCGCCTCCCCGACCTGCTGATTAGCCAGATTGCCGCTGGTGAAGTCGTTGAAAGACCCGCCTCGGTTCTCAAGGAACTGCTCGAAAACAGCCTCGATGCCGGCAGCAAGGCGATTCAGGTGCATCTCGAGGAAGGTGGCGTCAAGCTGATCCGCATCACCGATGACGGCTGCGGTATCGCCAAGGATCAACTGACGCTGGCACTGACCCGCCATGCCACCTCCAAAATCATTTCGCTTGATGATCTGGAACGTGTCGGCACGCTGGGTTTTCGTGGCGAAGCATTGGCCTCGGTCGCCTCAGTTGCCCGGCTGGCAATCAGCAGTCGCGAGCGCGGCGCCAGCCATGCCTGGAAGCTGAAGGCCGAAACCGGTGCGGAGCCGGAACCGGCTGCCCTGATGGCCGGCACCATCGTCGAAATGCGCGACCTGTATTACAACACCCCGGCGCGGCGCAAATTCCTCAAGTCCGAAGGCACGGAATACGCCCACTGCGCCGATGCGGTCAAACGCCTGGCGCTGACTCGGCCTGATGTGGCCTTCAGCCTGACGCACAACGGCCGCAACCTGTTCCAGTTCGCTCCTGCTGATAGCGCCCGGCGCATCGCCGACATACTCGGTGACGATTTTCTCGGTGCCGCCCGCCGCCTGGAAACCAACGCCGGCCCGCTCACCCTCAGCGGTTTTGCCATCGACCCGACACGCGCCACGGATGCCAAAGACGGGCAATATATTTTCGTTAACGGTCGCTTCGTGCGCGACAAAGTGATCAGCCACGCCCTGCGTGAAGCTTACCGCGACGTGCTGCACGGCAGTCGCCAGCCAGCGGTTTGTCTGTTCGTGAACATTGACCCGGCGCTGGTCGACGTCAATGTGCATCCAGCCAAGACCGAAGTCCGTTTTCGCGACTCGCGCGCCATGCACCAGTTTGTTTTTCATGCTGTACAACGCACGCTGGCCACAGCCGTGCAAGCTGAACCGCGTGAAATCGAAAGCATTACCCCCCAAGGGAACTTCCTGCGGGGCGCGGTCGACACACAAAAACCGTCGAATTTTTCCTACGCACCGACTTACCAGCACCAAAGCAGTCTGGGCGTGGCTGAGCCAGCAGCCGCAGCCTATCTGGCTTTCGCCAAGGCCACGCAAAACCTCGGCACGCCAGCCAACTCGTCTAGCACGCCACAATTCAGCCCGGCAGAAAACGCTGACCGCGACGGCCCGCCCCTCGGCTACGCACTGGCGCAACTGCACGGCATCTACGTGCTGGCACAGAATGCGCGCGGCCTTGTCCTCGTCGACATGCACGCCGCCCACGAGCGCATCCTCTACGAAAAGCTCAAAACCGCCTTCGACAACCGCCAGATTGCGACGCAGGCGCTGCTTATTCCCGCCGTTTTCTCAGCCGATCCACTCGACATCGCCGCCGTTGAAGAACACAGCGAAGCGCTGGCCGAACTCGGTTTCCAGATCGCCCCACTTGGCCCCCATCAACTTGGCGTGCGCAGCCTGCCGGCCCTTCTCCAGTCCGGCGACCCGGCGGCATTGGCCAAATCACTGATTGCGGAACTGCGTGAGCACGGCATCACCCAACTTGCCACCGCCCGCCGCAACGAACTGCTGGCCACCATGGCCTGCCACGGCGCCGTACGCGCCCGCCGCCTGCTCACCCTCCCGGAAATGAACGCCCTGCTCCGCCAGATGGAAGAAACTGAGCGTGCCGGCCAGTGCAACCACGGCCGACCGACGTGGACCGAACTGCCGCTGGCCGAGCTGGACAAACTTTTTTTGCGCGGCCAGTAAGCGCGCCTACTGCCCGCTCAGCCGCTTGCCAAACGAGACCGCATAAGCCGGCGAACGGAAGCGCAGCACCGGGTCATTGCTGGGCGCAACGCCATCGGCCATGACCAGCGGATCGTAGTTGATGGTTTCGCACGCGGCACCTTTTTGCGCCATCGCGCTCTTGATGGTCAGCGTGCCGACCTTGACCTGCTTGCGCTCGTCTGGCCAGGCGATGATCGGGTTGTCTTCAACATCGCCGGGCTGGCCGATGGTCAACATCATGTCCCAGCGGATAGGTGCTTGTTGGCTACGGTCGACCAGCGCCTGCTCGAGAAAATTGGCGCCGGCAGTTTTCAGCTCATCCTCGGAAAGCCGTTTCACACCGTCCTGCGGTACGAAGCGCCAGCGGCCGAGAATGGTTTCATTCTTCTTGTTGATGAACTTGAAGGTATGGATGCCCCAATAAGCGCTATTGGCATAGCTGCTCGGTGGGTTGTTGGCCGCCATGTATTGGCCCTGCGCCGCGCTGTCCGGGTGGCTGGCCTTGAAGGCCTTCATCTTTTCCGGGTCAGGCTTGCCGGTCGCCGGATCGGGCTGCAGGGCGAGCATCAGATCAAGGAAGGTTTGCGGTTGGGCGGCACCAAAGATGGGGGTGTTGAGCATTGCCATCTGATGCAGTTTGCCGTCGGGCAGCTTGAATTGCAGCGCCATACCACGCACACTTTTTGCCGTATCCGGCGCTTTGGGATTACCGCCACCTAGTGAAAAACGGGCAATCACCGGCACCGGCTTGCTGGAGAACAAGGCGGAACGGGTGTAAGTGGCGGCTTCCGGCGTACCGACGAACTCGCCAAGCGCACAAGTGCCCTTGATATGGTTGCGGCGCTCGCCCGGTGTCACGCCAAATGCGCCTTCGATAGCGGCAACGGTTTCGACGGGCGTGGGTTCGGCCATCGCCGGCAAGGCACAAAGCCCGAGCAACCCCGTGATGACAGCAGCCGGGAAGGTTTTTTTATCCATTTGTTTTCCTTTCGTTGGGGGCGCTACTAATGTTCGAGCTGGTCGTAAACCACCGTTGCGACACGGGACAGCTCACCTTTATCG